>Ga0065711_1030471_pt1 | contig 32392 bp, 24 predicted proteins | sample Hoacrofraction12_FD_59098 | JGI IMG/M metagenome (GOLD analysis project Ga0065711, IMG submission 59098) | Hoatzin crop microbial communities from Cojedes, Venezuela - Epithelial fraction 12 v2 (version 2) | ecosystem: Host-associated > Birds > Digestive system > Esophagus > Crop | place...
CCCATTGGCTTTTGACCTGCTCGTGACTATTCTTCAGGGACAGCTCTTCACTGTATTGATTTCTTGATGTAGGAGGCAATGCCACCACCGCTCTTTCCCCACCTGTCCCTTCTGAACAGCCTGTAGCCATCAACAGCCACGCTCCAGTCATGGGATTCATCCCACCAAGTTTCAGTAAGGGCAAACAGATTGTAGCTTTCTAGCAGCATGGTAGTTCCAGCTCTTCCTGTGTATTTCCCATGCTGCATGTGTTCATGTAGAGGCACTTCATCTGGGCTGTTGGCCGTGTCACCTTCACAGAGGAACACCCCTTGCTTCCCTTCGGGTGTTTCACAGAAGCTTCCTTGTTGGCTCCCACTACCTCAGGAGCTCCCAGATCATCTCTGCAAGACTTTGACTGTGCTGCAGTGTCCCTGGCACGCCTCTAGGCAACAGGTTTAAAATTAAAGCCTCAGAAATGCACTTATTTTGTTTGCTTTGATCTGTAATATCATTGTGAGATTGCTCAGCTTATTTCTGAAAACACTACAGCATTATCATACAATTAATAATGTTGTCATAATCTTACAGGAAAACTGAAAGGAATTATCAGATACATCTTTTCTTAAAAAAGGAGCACTTTCATAAATAGTATTCTTCATATCTGTGATCACAGTCATCTGCAAACATATTTTGTACAAACAGTGAGATCTGAAAAAATTAGGCAAGACTCAGTATCTATTTCATTCTTCTGTCTGCTTTTTATCTTTGCCTTTATCTTACTCTTTTGCAATATACTTTGGAATAAAGAACAACATTTAGTCCTACTTTCTCAAGAAAAGAAAAGAGGCTCACATGAATAAACTGTTAATTTATGTGTGTATTTGTCTCTTCTCATTGTCAAAAACTTCTGAGGCTGGCTGCCCTCCAATCTTCTCTAATCTGCTTTGATTTTACAAAATGGGATAAAGGCTACAGCTGAGTGCAACTGTCACAATTCCAAAAGTTTTAAGTTTGTCTCAATATTCAAAATAGCAACATGTTTTGATCCCCATGCTCTGCAGAATGTTTTTGCTTTTCTCCTCATTAGGCTCTTTCATCTTACAGTGCTGGCGCCCATCTTCACACAAGGCCAAATGGAAAACTATTCAGTTTTGCACGGCTAAGAACAAAAGCCAAACTAAACACCTGCTAATAAGGGAACTTCTTTATGGTGCTCACTAGACACAGCTCAGCTCCAGAAGCTCTGCACAAAGCCCACTCTAGTTTGCAGCAAGCCGAGACTTGCTGCATTTGGATTTTCTCATGGACTGTGGTTCACTGACTCGATAAGTTTCAATAAATAGTTTCTTTTTAATCGGCAATGCTGTATCAGCTGGCTACATGTTTCTCTGAAGGAAATTTGCAAGCTGCCTCTACCAATCCAGAACTGTGTCAAGCAGCTGGTTTTAATATGCAGACTCTACGAACTTTCCAGTGAAGATGAAAACCTCAAATAACAAATTTAAGCCTACTGAGAGAAGGGCAACAGAAAAACATTCAGCCCATAAAAAAATAAAGAAAACCCTCCATTGGTTCTAACATGGCAATCCAAAGGACTACTAAGGCAAAGAATGACAAATAAAGCAAACAGGTCACTAGGAGAGTATTACAACACAGGAGATGGCCTCCTTCCTGTCTGCAACAGCACTGCATCGAGGGACAAGAGCAAAGCATTAAGAACCCATGGTGAAATCTGCACAGAGCACATCTGCTCCCCAAACTAAAGGGTTATCACTAGTAGTGTTTCTTTTGAAACGTTTGCACAATTCGTACCATCGTTACGTATTACAGATGCCCTGGTGGAAACCCAGTACAGGAAAAACAGTGTGCACTTCACAAAAGTTATTTCACACTCCTCTATGATAAGCAGCATCTTTTCAAATACAGAAGTTAAAACTGAGACTGCTCTGAGAAGTTTCCCAACACTATCCTGCATTATTCTTTAACTTCTAGCGCCTTATTGTTAACACTGCTGCTTTTTACTGTAAGGTAAGGAAAAACGTCTGGACCTCCAATAAAAGAAAGAAAATGCGGTTTTCTGGTTTGCTCTCAAACTTGCAAAGAGTCCATTTCAAAAACATTTACAAGAATGAGATATTCACTGAATCACTTGCCTTAGTCTGAATAACAAATGTGGTTTTCATGTAAACAGTGCTGTCACCAAAACAATGATGACCATCACACATCTGCCAGCATCTGTCACAAAACTGAATAAAACAAAACAAGCGTCCTTAGAAAGAACTGTGATAACTGATGGTTTGATACCCTAAGCAAATGAGTTATCTGCATTGCAAATCCATTTTCACAAAGGTGACCTGGTCAATCCCCATATGGAGAGCAGAAGCAGTATCAGCCTTTAAATTCACTTCTTCAGTCTGATGAACAAAGTAGCAAAGTCACACGCACTAGATGGAGCCACTTACCTCTTGCAGGCACAAAAATAGCCAGAAAATTGGCTCTGAAATGGACATGAAGAGGGTGGGGATTAAAAAAGACAGTCACAAATAAAAAAAAGCACTTACAACAAACTGCTTACCTAGCTGGACAAGATACTGAATAGTTAAAAGTATCATATTCTCCACACTTAGCAGCTGACTGCTGGTCAAACCCAAGAGATCCAAATCTTTGTTTTCCAGTTGTGGTATCTTGTAGCAATTCACCAGCAAGGGACTTACAACAATATCACCGACATTTCCATAGAAATAAGGTAAAGTGCCATAACCTTTGATAAAAGAAACAAAAAACCCCCGAAAATTCACAATATATGTCACTTCATGACATCTTGCACAATGTATACATTTTCAAACCTCTCCTTAATGTTATATTGCAAAATATGCTGCAGCAGTGACTGTTCTTGGCATTATAATTGCTTACAAAACAAATGAGGTAGGCCAGTGATCCTTTGCTGTATTTTACAAGTGATCACACAGATCTGAAAAAAGTAACAATAACTGCATACCAGCAGGATAATAACTATTGTTATCCAAATACAAATGAGAATATTATCTATTTGGGTCTTAGCCTGACCTTTAAATACAGATTCTCCATAATATAGTGTACAAAAAAAAAAAAAATCAATGGAAGCTCAAGTACATTGATCTTAACATTATAAAAGCAGCATAAGTCACATTAGCATTGATTCAGTCACTGTGCTATTGCTGTGACTGATTTCACTTTTTTGCCACATTTCCATTCTGTTTTCATCAACAGGTTAAAGAAACATCAATAACTAAACATGCTGTTCTGTAAGGTAAAGCGCATGAGCACAGGTTAACTCCTCTTTTCCTTGCAAATGTTTTCGTTTAAAAAAAATAATTTCCACGCAGATTTTGCCAAACCCATCCATTTGGGTACATCTAGTTCTGTGCTATTAATAGCACACTGCTTCTCAGGGCCAGCAGCATTTAGCCTAACTGAGGACTTCACTGGCAGCTCTCCAAGAGCCTAAGGGCTGCATTCAGTTTGCGCTCAAGCTGACGACTGTAGGCACCCTCTTCTTTAATAAGGAAGTGTTACTCCGAAAACCATTAGAGCACCAGGCTAGAGCTTTAGAATAGGTTTCTAGAGAACAATTCTAATCAAAACAAACCAGAAGAAGTGTAACCCTATCCTGGTTGGTTTTACTAATACATAGCCCTGTTAATTCTCTGGGAGTTGTGCGTATCAGGATTATCTGTACAAGTGAGGACTTGGAGAACTTCTCCATTTCTCCAGGAATGATAAATTATTCCATGGACTGTATTCATAGACATGCTCTGTTAATACTGAAGCTACTTTATACAACCATCTGTATGATGCTGCACTGAAAAGTGATTTAAAGAGTCCAAAAATCACTCATCAAAATTTTGGCAATACTACCTGACCCACCTTTGTTATACAGTATCCCCAAGTAGTTCAGCTTGAAAAGGATATTGGCATTATGAGTCATACTTTTAAAGTAAAAGCAATGTCTTTCTAAGGGTTAACCATGTACTTTATGCACTTAGTGGACTTTAAAAGCCTCATCCATTATCTCAGTTGCTTGAAAGAAACATGGGCTACAAAAGACCAGAAGTTAGTACGATTCAATTCTGATTAGTCAGTTCAAATCAATTTTCTGGTTCTCATGCAGAATCCCTGGGCTTTAAGATCTGGATTATAAATGCTACAGGGAATATTTGCTTGTTTTGTTAAGTTGTTTACACTGGAAAGCTATTTTCATTACATGGAAATATTTCTATTCTGGGATTTTACAAAAATCTTATTTGTACAAAACTTCAGTTTGGCCAGATGTTTTGTATAAATCTGACCTAGCTGTGACCCGCTTGCAAACCAGGTTCTCCAGAAATGGCTTAACTTCCAATTTTAAGTGTTGAGCAACTAAAACAAACTATCCATGACAAACTGACTTCATACTCCACTGAATGCCAGAACCAACAAAAAGAAATCAAAAAACCCTTTCTCCTAGGGTAGAATGCATTTGTTCAAAACGCAGCATTTGGTTCCCCAGTAAGTAAGACTTACCTATCAGAATCACTGGTCTGACTCCCGAGTTATTCAACAGGTTTTCAGGAACTATTACAGTCTCCCCTGCTGGGATGGGTTGAGGCTGTAAAATTCCAGTTAACATGGATTGAGGAACTGGGACTGACAAAAGAGGCTCTATAAAATAAAGAAAAGAGAAGCTTCTATTACTAAAGGCTCATACTGTGATTTGGCCGTACGAACAAATGAAAAAAATTACTGCAGATCACGAACTGTAGTAAAATTCAAAAGCTCTCTGCATTTCCTGCTATAGTTTTAAGTAATTTAAATTAAGAGCCTATATCCTCCTGTAGCCCCACCCCTAAAATAAAGCTTTTTCTGACCACTGTGTTGTTGGTGGGAATGAGAGAGGAAAACACAGGTTTGAATATGTATCTTTAAACAAAGCCAAGTACTAAGCCAAAAGGCCACCTCTAAGACGGAGGCTACTGCTCAATACTGCCTCTCAGTACAAGGGAAGAGACTCCTCCAACTTCTGACCTAGAACAGATGTAGATAAGAAAAATAAATACAGGCCAAAATCTCAAAACTGTCCTGAGACAGTTGCTACAAGGATAAAAATTAGGCTTTACCCATGAAAGAGCAGGAGCAGCTTTCACAAGTAAAAAGAAACAAAGCACAAGAATTTTGTAATCTGCAATCAGGTTTCAGCATGAGAGTCCACTTCAGAAGTTTCTCAGGCGTCATTCAGTGATTTGTAACAGATTTTTTTAACACAATGCCATCAGCCGAAAAGCACCACAGGCAGCATGCATGAGTACATGCATATGTTTTAGCAGTGGAAATTGCTTATCCAATAGAAAAAAATACTACGAAAGACTCATGGAAAACAGAGTACAGGCAGAGGTAGTAGATTTGCAGAGACAAACCTAACAAAAAGGACAAGACTGCCTTATGTCACATATCTTCAGCAGGTCTCTGAAGCTAGAAATCTACAAAAGTTGGGATTTATTTGAGGTGCAAGCCTGCTCTATCATGTAACTCTTCTTCCTACGATGAGTATCTCTGACAATCAATTCCAAAATATCTCAAAACCAAGCCCTTCAACGCAGAGTTAAAAATACATTGGGCATGTTGACAAATGGGTTTTTTTCTCCCTTGTATTTTATTCTCCCACTCTATAGAGACAGGAATAAGTACTTGCTTATTCCCCTCTGCAGAGTATTCTGAATCCCACAACTGAAAAGTGCTTAAATAGTGAACAGCTGATAGCTATGTCTAAAGAGGTAGGTACCTACCTGCATATTGACAAGTATTCACACATACTCATAGTTAATCCTCTATTTCATATCATTGAGTTGCCTATCCCTCTTCTAGCTTTTTCCATGCACAACAGACATACGGTCTCACAAATTTTATGCCTTTAACTGAAGATAAACTAGTGGACATCAGTGCCCTTTGTTCGGCCAAAATTATATAAAGCCCTCTTTCCTGTGCAGGAACTGAGTCTACTGTTTCTGTAGCATGCCACACCAGACCAAGACACAACACTCTAGGTGAAGGCTAACGTAAATCCTTCAAATATGTTCATATATCCATATACCTGCACAATTTTGTAAGAACTACGTTACATCTGGGGGACTTCGACAGCTTTGGATTTTTACTAATATTATTCATATCTTCCCTTCCTCTCTCTCCCCCAACATTTTTGCTTTGGTCTGGCTCAGAACAGCTTTTTACAAATGAAATCTGTACAAATGAAGTTGTTACCTGTTCTTGCCGAAGGCCGAACTGTAGGAACAGGTACCGCTAAACCAGGAGGAGGGACTGGGGACCCAGGAGACCATCCCCGGTGACGTTTCTTTGGTGGTCCAGAACTGGACATTGATGCTGAGAAGGAAAGCAGAAACTAATTCTAAACCCCAACTTCCCAAATGACTGGATTCCAGCCCACATTTCCATTTCACGTTGGTGTTGAGTTGGTATCACACCACAGAGTGCCAGAGGTTTACACCTACATTTACACAAAGCCAGACTATTATGTGAAAAATGTTGTTACCTGCATTAAAAAGAACAGCATTATCGTTACTGGTCATACCAAAAACCAAATGGATATGTAAAGCGTGAATTGCAGAAACAGCTATGATGGGAAGAACAACAAAATCATGACTTTCAGGCTCAACAGCAGTGCAGCTTAAAATAAAAGCACAGAGAGGTTTTCTTTACCTTGGTCTCCAGCTGCACAGCCAGGACTTGGAGATGTCGAGTGAGGCATTGGCCGCGAGACTGTAGAACTCAATACATTATTTCTTCCTCCATTAGCGTTTCCATTAGCAACATCAGTGGCACGCAGTGAAAGAGGAGCTGAGTATAATAAAATACAGAGTGTATGGCTTGAGACAATCTTGAAAACAAACAAACAAAATAATAGGGCCGCATGCAGACACAAAAGAACAGGGCAAGACACAAAACTGAAAGAAACATACTCCAGGGAAAGCATGAAGTGTACTTGGCAGAGAAAAATCTGACCATAGGCTGCAAAATCCTAACCTTGAAACAGGGTTTGCAGATTTCAGGGTGGGGAGGATAGATGGAACAAAAAATCCAAAACAAACCCCACTAGCATAAAATATAAAATTATACACAAAAAAAAAAATTATTGGGAAGTTTGTGGCACATATTTTTAGACACTGAATATTTTAAAAAAAGCACATAATGATTTTGTAAAGATTTCTAAGCCTCTCTAGTGGTGCATCTATATATTTTTCTGCCAGTCGTCCATGTGCCATACACAGTACCTCACTACAGGGCTCTAATCTAAAGCTTTAGCATGAGACCGGGCAGAGAAGACAGGACAGTTTGCTGTAAAGTATACATGCTCTGAGCATTACTGAGACAAACTACACTTAATTTTGCTACCTCCGCCTAAGAAAATTCTCCAGTCCCAGCAGGTCTGACACCCTGGCAGGACCCACTATATCCAGATCATGAAATGAAACTATAAGAACGGAGGATCACAAAAAGTTAACCTCACACTTCTGAGCTCCTTCTTAATCTTTCAGAGCCTAATTTTTGCAGGAGAAAAAAAAATGGCATAAACTGCACAAAGCAGACATGGAGCCCAGTGAGGACTACAGCTCCTTGCTGTATCTTCCAGCTCCACAAGAACTTTATTCCCAGGAACATATTCCAGGAGCAACAGCAGAAGACTGTGCAGCAGCTTGCTGATGTCAGCTGCAACAGAGAATTTGACAAGTGGATATTTGGCTTAAAAGAATGTACTGTGGAACTCTCCAGCTGCAGTCATCCAAATAAATTGAGGCACAAGATTCTCAGGTTGCCAGTTACCAAGATTTGAATAACATCACTGCCCATTGTAAGCTCCCCATTTGTTCTCCAAGTGAACGATTTGGTACGGACAGCTATGGTGGACATGGGTCAGTTACGGAAGTGGTTGAAATGGTAGGAAGTCATTTCAGTACATGATAAATTCTAAGTATAAAAGGGAAAAGAGTATTTTACACAAAGAACTGTTAACTATTCATTAGATACAACGTAATAATCTTATGCATATATAACAATATATATTTTATAAAATAGCAGATACATCATGTATAAAACATAATGCTCATGTGCATATATAAACCAAATAAATTTGTATTTTTTTCTTATTCAAGCGAACTTCCCTGTAATAAGAGTGATAATTTATTTTCATTGCTTAAAGGACTAACCAGCTGAAGTAATAAACGATCAGTAGTACCAGTGCCAGTGATGGATTTAGATGCCACAGTTGAGGGTTCTAATTTATTAAACACTTAACAGAAATGAATAATTGAAACAGCACAGATATCAAAACTCCTTTAAATGAGACTAAATGTCATTAAATGTATCTGAAGGAACTATACCTGTTGCAAATGCAGAACACCACACAGCTCTCAGTTACTGAGGCAAGAATCAGCGTCGTATCAAGAGGTGACTTTTATGCTCTCTTATATATCTTAGGAAGTGCAAAGAGGGACACGACATGCACTTTTACCAAAATGTCAAACCTGAAATCCAAGGTGTGGCTCAGTTTGGAGACAGTAATGGCCATGGAAAAATTTTGTGCAGAGGACTGCAAGAATATGAGAATTTTGGCGAATGCTAGTGTAGTGAATGTTTTCCTTTCCTTCCTCCACCAAAAAGATGACTCCCTTATTTCTTGGCTGTTAAGCTGATAATTCCCTTGGCTCTCAGCTACTCTGGAAAGCAAAGCCATACCTGCAGTAAACGCCTTTCCTACGAGCTGTACTGACAGAGCCAGAGGTTTCACAATGTTCTTGTTCAATGTTCGGGATGAGTCTTGGGTTCCACTTAAGTTAACAGCAGAAGATGATTTTGCTGGACTGAATACTGAAGAATCTGAGAAAATAAGTTGTTTAATACAGTAACGATTAAAAATTATATATATGTATGTGCATAAATAGTTTGTATTATATACACATGAACTGTCATGCACGTTTATCTAAACTCATCTCTGCATATAATGCAAAGAATTTTTTTACGCTCCTAAGCAATCATCATGTATTGGTATCTTTTAGGAGTTGTGACAAACACTTCACTGGGCTTTTCTACAGAATCTCATGATCTACTGACTGATCTTTTTCACAGTATTTTGTATTCACATACACTTGAAACATATTTTAACTACTGAAAGAGTTATCTCATTGCTCCTCAAAATACTTGCCTATCCCACAGGAGTAAACAGAGCTATCCCATGTTACAGATGAGAAAGCTAAGGCAAAGAGCTTACATGACTTCCCCCCAGCAAGCATAGGGGATAAGCACTGGAGTCAGTTGCCTAAAAAGGCTGTGGAATCTCCACCACCTGAGACTTTCAAGAACAAGTTACTGAATCTCTGTCAGACACAGCTGAACTTGACTTAGGGCAGAAAAAAACATCAAATACGTAATCTCCTTACAGCACTACTGCCTATAAGGCTATGAAAAGTGTATGTCCATTTATAAGTCTGGGTAAGAAATGAAGAGCATCTGAGCCCAAACTCTTTGCATGAATTAACAAACAGCAACTCATTAGAGCACTTTACCAAGTGAAAAATATTAGCCCAATTTTATAGATGGATAAACTGAAGAACAAACAAATTCTAATACTAGCCCAGTATAAAACTGTAAATCAGAACTGATTCCAAGCCTCTCAGCACGTAGACCCCTACTTTAACATCAGGCATTTAAAATCTGTAATTTACTTCAAGAAAAACTTGACACTTGGATGCTGATACACTGGCAAATCCAAATTCTTATAACTGGGGTGAAAGAATACCAACTTGACCTTTGTGCAGAAAGTAGTTTACAATAAGTAGGCAAAGTAAGCGAAGTTCACCTACAGATGTCCTAGCAAAACAGCCAGGGAAAGAAAACAGCAGGCAAAGACCAACTTGATCTGCCAAATACATTCACCCTCAGGCCACACAACATTTGGCAAAAGAGAGTGGGGAGGAAAGACTGCTGTGCCAGATGGGGTAACTGGGATGAGGAAAACACGGAAGCCTCTACTGCTGCTGCTGCTCCCCCAGAAAACCTTGTCCACAGAATCACAGAATAGTAGGGGTTGGAAGGGACCTCTGTGGGTCATCTAGTCCAAACCTCCTGCCGAAGCAGGGTCACCTACAGTAGGTTGTAGAGGACCTTGTCCAGGTGGGTTCACAGGCAATACACTGAATGGCTAACAAAATAGGCCACCAGGTCAGGGGCTTTGTTGCAAAACGCTGGTCTCTCATTAAATATGATGTAATAAATATATAATGTTAAAATATATATATAATATATTTATATATATATATAAAATATATATAATGTTAAAATGTTTCCTCAAAGTAAGCGGTCCAGAAGCTTCGGTGTGTTTGGATTTTTTTGTTCTTCTCTCTAGTTCTAATACATTTTCTCGAAATGTTATCTATTAACATAGATGTGGTTGGTAGATGTTTACATATCATACCGGTACCTAACCAGAACTTGTAATACTGCCAGTTATTAAAACTGTTCATCTTTCTGTTGTAAATCTCTGTTTTATAGAATTCTATGATTCTATGAAATGTGGTATGTAAACATCTACCAGCCACATCTATGTTAATAGATAACATTTCGAGAAAATGTATGAGAACTAGAGAGAAGAACAAAAAAAACCAAAACCAAACACATTTCTAGTTTTTCTAGTTGCTTAACACCCTTTTAACACCTGAATTAAAGTTTTTGCTCTTGTGTGTCTGCGTAAAACTGAATTTTTGATTCTGTTTAAGGTTTCAGCCATTTTTGCACTGCCAGTTGCCTGTCCTCTGCAATGGAACTGCATCTTCCCATGCCGTTTTGAAAAGGGGACCCAACACCTGACTGCAATGTCATGGCCACACCACACTGGCAGCCTTAACTATGCTATTTCAAAGTTCTCTTATGCTCTAATTTCTATCACGAAATTACCATTTCAGAGCAGTACTCTCTGAGTGCCCATAACTGTCTACTTGCAGGTGTCTTCTGGAACCTGGAGACTGAACTGCTCACTTACAAGGGCAGAAAACAGCAATATTTACACAACTTTAAAAGGGGAAAATGGGTATGAGTTGGCAATAAACAGAAAACAATTTCAGAAAGCAACTTTCTAATAAGTAGTTCCATTTTAAAACAACTGAGACTTCAACTCATGCAGAGCCTAGGAGAGAAAAAGTCAGACCTCTATCATAGGCACAATTCATGCCATCAAAGAAAAGGGTGCCCTCCCCTCTTCTCCTGGTCACAGGGGATTCATATGTATGCATGTGGCATTATCTTCACTAGAAGATAACAGTAAAAGAAGATGAAAAGGTTTTGACAACTGTGACCTAAGAGGACAAACAGTGACACACAGAAACACCAAGCAGACTGAAAACCGCACTGAATGATAAGGAGAAAGAAGTGTATAAAAGGTGTATCTGTTAACTTGGCAGGTACAATAGAAGACAAAGCTGTGTAAATATTGGATCGCTTGTTGTTTCAAGCAAGCAGGTTCTCATGCATCTGCACTGTTCTCATGTCAGGATCTGGAAGCCTATGGATCATGCAGTGAAATGCAGATGTTTAAACAATACCCTCATTTCATTTTCACCAAAGCCTAAAGCATACAGCTTCCTAAACAGAGACAGGAGTGACCACCCAGGGAAAGCATCTCTGAACATATTGAGCAGTGATTACAATTTCATAAGAATGCATATGTTCAGCTTTTACATGTTATTCCTTTTTAACACACATTGTAAGCAGAAGTAGTATTTTAACTATCTTGTTTTTTCATCTGCATTTCATACTCCTCTAAAGAAATACATGTATACCAACCAATTACAACAACTAACAGAAAGTTTTCTCCTGTTTTTAATTTTTCAAGAAATAGCACAGACAGACACAAAACCATGAAACAGCATAGATGAAGCTGAAATAAAGCAATGAGAAAAAAAAAGCTCAAAGCACCTTGTCTATTTGCAATAAATAAATAAATGAAATTAAGATGCTGCTGCTTTGTCAGTCAATGTCCATTTGATTTTTATAGTTCTCCTTGTTTAAGTATTAATTATTAATAGCTTTCTAGAACAGTTATGAGATGCATGCTAGCTCACACAACACGTAACCACTGTATGTGTATGGGGAAATTGCTATTCTAAGTACACCCCTGTGTGAAGTAAAATTTAAATAAATAAATAATAAAGCAAATAAATAAAAGCTGTCGGCCCTAACCCCAAAAGGAGATTATTTTTCTTTTCGAGACAAATAACCTAGTCTGTATACTAAGTAAACACCTCCTTATAAATATGTAATTCAAGTTTTTTTGAGATCCACAAAAAACTAAATGAAAGAAATACAGGGAGACACAGAATCAAATAAATGAATCAAAATGTCTTTTAATACTTTTTGATCACCTATTCTTATGAGGACGAAGCTAACCTTCAGCCTCACCTGGGTCTTATGTTTCACACAGCAAACTTTGCAAGGCATCCACCCTGTAATCTATACACGGCTTGAGGTAAATACCCAGTTGTTTACATCATCCCTGAACCAACAATATCTGAGGTAACTTACCACCCCCAATGGTTATCTTTATAGCACTTTCAGCTCCTACCTGTCTGAGTGAACCCTGATTTGCATCCATTAGCTGATCCACCCTCTGGGGTCGTGGACGGTGACACCGAAGAATTTGGCTTAGCAGAGAGGCTAGCAGCAGATGATTGCCTGCTTCTACATTCTGCAAACGAAGCAGCTACAGTACATATTAACAAGGCCTGCCTTCCAGTAGGAAAGTTCAGCAACACAGCGGCGAAAGGTGGCAAAATGTTAAAAGCATATATACAGCACGTACAACAAACAGCGGCAAATGGCAGTATTCAATGAAAATACGGCTCTCGCAGTTTAGTCAACTTTGTCTTCTAATTAACAAAAGCTCCCTGGGGGCCACTCAGAGGGCCAGGCAAATACAGACCAGATGCTGCAAAATGGCAAGGGCCCTCAGTTTGTAGCTTCCAAGAGATTTGAAGATATTGGACGTATCCCAGGAAACATTCAGTGACGTCTGTGGCACAACCTTTATGCAAACCGTCATATGTTGGCCTTTAAAAGGAGAAAATGTGCTGAAACCCAGATTTCTTAGTATGCCTCCACAAAACCCTGAGAGAGATCTCAGCGCTGTGTCTGTTTGGATGAAGACTGAACTGAGGGAGGAGGAATTGACCTCAAAAATCACACATTAATCCATTTTTTTTACTGAGAGCTATTCAGGTTTAGCCTGAAGAAAAGGGGGTGTTTAAGAGCATTTCTCTTCTTCTAATTAGACCTTTAATGTAAGTAAAGGGTGAAGGGATACCAGACGGATGGTATCAATATGGGGATAGAGCCTATCAAAATAATGCCCGTGAAGTCAGTTCTTGGTAGATTTTCTAAACTTTCATGGGTGCTCAAAACACTTGCATTTGGCATATAACCAAAAGCGACCCCAGTATTGACCTCTTCCACACCTTCATGTTTGTGATCAGAAGAAGGTTTCAAACAGTTTTTCATGTGCATTACCCCTGACAATGCACTTACCCCTGGTAAGTGCTTACCAGGACACACACCAGAACCCCAACTGCATAAGCATCAGGGCAGGGTTTCAGAAAAAAAGATTTCAAAATTAAAACAAGTTTGGAACTTCAAAACGAGACTACCAAATCCAATCTTTCTGCAGTTTTTGTGAAAAACCTGGCTGAAAAACACATCCACTGTAAAGCAGTAGTTACATGTACTCGTAACCGAGAAAAGCAGCTGAAACAAGGATCCCTTTGAACCACAAACTGATACAGTGCTATAATCACTCATACAGCTCAGTGATAACCATCTCTTTCTGGTGTCATGCTGCCATTCACATGAGGATGCGACTCTTCAGATGCGTGTCAGTCCTTCTGTGGAGCTTCTTCTCTCCTCACATCATCCCCTTTGGAGCAACAGGCACCAGATAGAACAGCAACCAGATCCACCCCTGTCTTTACTGAGTGAGACCACAGCTGAAGAAGACAGGCAGTCTGCATATACACCAACTTAGTAGACAGCGAGTAGGTAAACCATTCTCAAGGATCCTTCAGTCTCTGCATGGCTCTAGCTCCAAAAACCTGCATCCTCCAATAACAGACCCCATGGCTACCTTGCCTTGGGGTCACAGATGTAATCTCTTTGGCACATAACAATATTGCACATGCTGCTCTGGTACAGGGTAAGCCCAAGTGTAAAAATACACCATAAATGGCAAGAGTATGCAAGATTTCTCCTCTTTCCCTGAGATCAGTGACCTGAGCTTTCTTAATCTTATGGCGCGCTAGCTATCCTCAGGCATTAGACGGATTGAATTGCACCTGCTAAGATGAATATCACTGGAAAGCCAGTGCTGGAACCCTGGCTGTGAATCATCTTGCTTCAGGCACAGAAAAGAATCAGCAGACTGAGCAAGCTTATTTCTTCTACCAAGATGGTTGCAAATCCTAAGACGGGCAGATTTAGGGCTCTTGCTGAAACTATGGGGAGATGGAGGAAGACCATTTATGATTGCATGGTTACTATTAAGACTTACATAAACCTATTTGGCAAAATCCAGACTTCAGTGAAATCGGTCGGAATTTTTTCTTCAAGTAGTAAAAAAAGTCATCTTCCACAGTTCCTTTTGAATGCACACATTTTCAACAGCAACTTTCAATTTTTCATTCAACATCACACTAATATAACAAAAAACCCCTAAGTGAATTAGAACCTTTATTACCTTTCCAGCAAATAAGAGGTCCCTTTGACAGTACACCTTGGGAGCTTCTTACTAGGTAGTACTTTAAGTGCTTCTGCTTCTTTGGCTGAGTGGTTAATTTCAGGTTGATATGATTGGAAAACTCTGTGAAGTACCGAAATCCTCTTTCTCCACAGCCTATACAATTCCCAGAAAAACCTGGAAGAATGAAGCAGAAGATACACATACAGATTCAATGACTTGTGCTATCTCCGAGGAATAAGGCCATTTTAACCTACCTACACGTTCACCTCAGAGGAGCTGGAGGCCTCCAGACAGACAGTTTCTGTCAATGCCCTGCTCAGCACACGAGTGTCAGGAAGCACCCAAGCACAGGCAGATTTTAGTCTTAGCTTTTCTGAAACTCTTCCACCTTTTTAGGTCATACTAATTTATGCCAAAATCCTACTACCAATTTTCCACCCTACACAGTACAGGGAGGAATAAGTACTTGGCAGGGGGAGAGCTATGGTGCCAGGCTAGGAAATTTCCATCAGAAAATAAAAAATTAAAGAAGTTTTTTTCACATGAAAAAAACATGAGTTCCAAGCTGCATGCATCTCTCTCAAAATAGTGGCTAATCCATAGCAGCCACTGCAACTTCATGTGACTAAAATTGACCTTAATATCTAATAAATTTTCTCTGAGACTCCTTCTACAAAGCATTTTCCAAGTAAGCTGGACCTTACAGCTTATTCAAGTCTCAAAAGCAATCATGGCAAAAGTTAAGAGTGCTTCAGAATGTTTTCAAAAACCTGCAATCTCTCATGGAAGTCACAGATTTAGAAACAAAGGCAGAAATCTGCTTTTCTGCAATGTTTCCAACATAGTTTCAAAGAAGCGGATGAAATTTTGAGTTTTGAGGTCTGGAGGACAAGGTCCAGACTGAGGATTATAAGCACCCTTGATTTCCAGTGCCATTCACAACTATGTGAATGGGAATGTTGCATATAGATGGCACCAGTCTAACATATCCCAGAACAAAGCACAGGGCGTGTTCTGAAATGGGCCTGCCTTAAAACCCTTGTTGTTTGAATAAGCCCTCTATTATCTAATGCTGAACATTCAAACTCCTCTGGTTTACTTGCCACTCCACTCATCTCTGAATCGCTTTCAACCCTTAATGAAGAAAGATTTTATATTCTTTCTGGAACATCAATAATAATTCAGAATGGTGCTGGGCAGATGAACACCTAGTGGAAATGCTTTGGTTTTGTTTTTTTCCAATTACTAATCAGTTCAAGATCTGTAACAGAACCAATTTTTCATCCTCACTACTATTATCTTCCGTGATGCCAAGCACCTTGGAGACACTGGTTGCTACACTCACCTGTCAGCCAAATTTGTAGTTTTACAAAAAAGACAGTCGTTTTGACAAAATGCATTTTCCATAAAACTCTTAATTAATTAGGCCATTGTCTTCAGCTTTACTTTGCCTCATTATCATCTTTTACCACCATACTGCTGAGGACGCCAAGAAGTAGATTTCTTCATACTGTTTCTCCTGGGACTGAACGCGTCCTTCCCTCTTCCTTGCAACTCACAGGAACTATTGGTGCATCTCCACAGTTGTCAGAAACAGTAATCAGGGTCTCACAGAGCTACCGAGTCAATTCTCTGCTCATAGGTACCAGTTACACAGGCCTAGAGGTATTTAAATATGTAACATCAGCAGTACCAGTGCAGAGTTGTGAGGCATAAGGCTCATTATCAAATGACATCAGAGATGATGGTTACAACGCTGGGGGAGGAGGAAGGCTTACCAACAAAGACAACTTGTACCACATTTAATCTGACTAAACCCCATCTGTCTACCAGACAGTTTTTATTGATCAACTCTTGACACTTCCCCCCCCTCAGTGGGGGAGCAGCTCCTCTGAGGACAGGAGTATACACCTGAATACCCTACGATCCCACATCCCCCACTGTACCCAGCAAGGGCACATCACACCACAGCTCCCATCTAACTCAGGCCAGTGGGATTTCTGCCTTAGGTCCAAAAGTTTAGTGTGTGGTAGCATATCAAATAGGTTTAAGGGAGAAATAACATTAAAGTACCTAAGTATAAAAATGAAGTGTTTTCAGTAGTTATGCAAAATATTGCTGGTCTGGACCAGAATTTGAGCAGTGTGGTTAAATCAGGGTATTTATGCTTTATTGTAATTTCTTCCCTGTCGAAAGGTCTTTCTGAATATATTCTAGGCAGCACAATGACGGAGGGAGAATTGAGAGAGTAAATTCAAAACACACTAAAGGAGCCAAAATACATTAAATCACTTTTACTAGCCTGTTAAAATGTGTACCAGTGATGAGCTAGGCAGGAAATCTAGGTGCACATACGCCTGTCTTCAATAACAAAGAAGCATTCCTGTATTGAAATTTTAAATCTCACAAATGTAACCAATTACGATGTAAATTTCTTTTTCCTCCTACGTATTAGATTTTGAGAAGCACACTGCCCTCAGAGCTCCTATTGAGAACAGTGTTCCTGGTGGAGCCAAAAGTAGAATAATAATATCCACAGAAAAACAGGCAGCTCATAGTCTACAGTTGCATGAGCAGATTTCTTCTTACATGAAAATGCTGTAAGCATCAGTAGAGATAGAGTGAGTGGATAGTTCACATTTAGAATGCCATGGCTGCAACTGACTTCTGCCCACACAGAAATCACGCAGCTTTGATTGTGGTTAACTGTGGAATTAGGGACTTACTCTAAAATGGGCTTTTCAGGCAGGTTCAGCTATGGATTTAATTTAATTAAAACAAACTTAAACATATTTCTAATACAAGGTTATTACCTGAAATTACTTTAGATGATTTTGAACAGACCTTCTTTCTCTGAATTATTATGGCATGAAGAAAACAAAAAATCTCTTACCTAAAAGTGCATTTTTTCCGTGATCATCTGGCAAAAACCGCTTGTCAACAGCGCAAACTAGAATGTGCTCAGGAAGGTTGGGAGATTTGGCTCCTACTAACAGGAAGCCTGCTGGGATATCAATTTGCTCCATGCACAGAGATACTAACCGTAGATCCTTGCCTGCTTGACAAAAACCTAAAAAACAAACCAAAACAAATGATAAATCTTCAAAAGATTTTATTTAGTTTTCTTCCTTTTATCAGTTACAAAAGCAAATGAGGCTTCACAACTTCACGTTGTAACTGAGGATTTCAATATATCTTTTTCAAGGGAAATAGAGGAAATGGAGATAGCATCTCATCAGATGCGCTAGCTCGGGGTTTCTCAGACAAGAGATAAACATTATTTTAAAGAGATCCTGAACACATTCAGGCAGAGAAGAGACCGACCTAAGTCTCTAAAGACTAGACATCAAATGGCTCAAAAACTCAGTTTTTCAAAAACATTCACAATAAGAAGAAAAGTTTGTGATTTGATAACAGAAAACAGCTCTTAAAACATGCCAAAGAATATTTTTTCTTTGCTAAATTTCAGTTTACAGCCTTTTCAAGAGAACCAATTTTGTCTCTGTTGCTTGTAACAGGCTGGCATTGGTGCACAACATCACTAAGTAATATAAAAGAATGATAAAAATTGATGACTGAAGTTTACTACTGACTACTAAAGCTAAAACAGTTAAAAATCTAATTTTTAATTTGTCTATGCATTCTAGGAATTCCAGCAAATAAAAGATAAATTCATTGGTTTTAGAGATGTACGGCACGGTTTCTGTAAGTCTTCAACTGAATCTCTTGACGTCTCAATGGACTGCATGACTTCAAGTCTCCAACTAGGTTTTTTCCCCACCCAAATACACATATATGTGCACAAAATAAGAACATAACTTTGGTTCTTGTGATACTGGTCGATGTAGGGCTACAGCCAGTAGCAGAATTGGGCAAAACTGGGGACTGGAGGGAGCTTCTGCTGTTGCACACCCTGCCATGAGCAGGCAGCAGGCTGGGATACACAAAAGCACAGCAGGGCAGCTCAGAGCTGCGCCCAGACACCACAGCAAGGCCCTTGGCAGCTCAGGACTCAGGGTGAGCTTGCCAGCCTCCCACCAAGCAGCCACTGGGGGGGGTTTCCAAAAGTTGGATGGGAACAGCTTAGAGCAATTACGGGACCTCTGGAGGTGCAGCTGGTCCAATCTCTCACTCAAATAAAGACAACTTCACAGAATCATGGAATGGTCAGGGCTGGAAGGGCCCTCTGTGGATCATCTAGTCCAACCCCCCTGCCGAAGCAGGGTCACCTACAGCAGGCTGCACAGCAGCTTGTCCAGGCAGGTTTTGAATATCTCCAGAGTAGGAGACTCCACAGCCCCTCTGGGTAGCCTGTTCCAGTGCTTCGTCACCCTCAGAGTAAAGCAGTTGTTCTTCCTTGTGTTCAGGTGGAACTTCCTATGCTTCAGTTTGTGCCTGTTGCCCCTTGTCCTGTTGCTGGGCACCACCGAAAAGAGTCTGGCCCCATCCTCTTGACACCCACCCTTAAGATACTTATAAGCATTTATAAGATCCTCTCTCAGTCTTCTCTTCATCAGGCTAAACAAGTTCAGACTAACAATTCAAAGTTAGATTCTTTTGACTAGGTAAATTAACAGCAACATTTAAAGACTCTTCCATTAGCTTCAGAACTGGACTTACAGGGATCACAATCACCTGTCACTTCTTTGTACAGCTCCATCATATTATTTTTATTGAGTAACTTCTACTTTCAAGAAAGGAAATGACAGGTGTGAGAGAAAGCAACAGTCATGTGGCTTCCTCCACAGGAAAAGACATGATCACAGCAGGCTTTCTGATTTCCCTTAGGCAGAAGTCAATGAAAGCACTACCTGGTTTTATGAAGAACAAGACTCATGTGTTGTGTTCCCCTACAATTCCGACCTCTCCAGCTGCAAGATCAGTGCTACAGTCTGGCCTCACACCTGTTCCAGCAGCAGCTGGCAGAAAAGCTCCCTATTTCAGGATGTCCAAAGACATCACACATTCATCCACAGACCATCTCTCTTTCGCTACAACCATAGAAATATCACAACATAAACAAGACATGCACGCATCTGCATGAATCGATATTTCAAAATAAAGAAAATTAAAATAGTAAGTTGTGCTGGTTTAAGATCATTGTTAAAAACAAATGTATGAAACTAAATTTGAAATTACTGTAAGATCTAGTAAGACTTCAGCTACTAATGTATATTACCTACACTTAATTTTAAATATTATTCAAGTAGTTGTTACAGAAATTGTAAGGAAAAAATCAAACCACTGGAGAAAGACACTGACTAAGCATCTGGAAACCCAATGTGATCACAGCCTAACCAAGTGTCAACCATTACTAACTTCTGTGTCTGCACTCTTACCTACTGTGCTAAAACGCACAGTCTAAAACTTCAGCAAAGATGGTGAAAGATAATGTTGTTTTTCTGGATTTGTCTCAGAACTGTACTAGGCAAAGAGCACATGCAACGTGGAACGCACAGAGTCAGCTAGTATGAACTTCCCGGCAAGCTGCAGCTTGCTGGAAACGGGGTCCGGCACAGGTTCAGTCTTGTGCCCACACCCACAATCTGCTGAACTAGTTCTTGGCTGAACAGTTTCTTCAGTTATTCAACCAGCTCAGTTCCAGCAGCAGCGCATTCAAGCTGAAAGCTAGCCTGGACTCGCCCCTCACACACACTTTCTTCCAGCCAAGGAATTAAAATGAAGTGCCTAAAGTTTTTGTTTACAAATCAATGGATTATAACAATAACTTAACAGTAAGATGTTACATTAAAGGCATTAAACCTACATATTTAAAGCAAAATATATTCTTTTCTGATTAGATACAATTTGATTTTAGTATGTTAAACTCTTTTTAAGGTGTATTCCTTAGAAACATATTGATCCTAATCAAAGGGAAGATTAGGTACCAGGCTAAGTATTATCTAGATTTTCAATGTAATTTAGAAAGAAACAGTTGCGGATAAATCTAGGAACAAAACTCCCTTACATTCAAAATAGAATTTGCTTATTCAAATGTTTATGCCAATTGGGTACTATGTCCAGAATTTTCAAAACTAGCCTTAAATATTTAGGCATTCAGTGAAATCAGAGTAGCTGACATGCTTAGAAAATACCGCCCTACATCTAGGTTTAAAACAGAAAAATTACCCACTGCTGACAATGTGGGCAAACAGGAAATCTGTAGATAACGATTATGAAAGAGCAAGTGCTGTAAGATTTCAAGACAGATTTAAACCTGTGCTTTTACACAATTGCTCTTTAGCCTTGTCTCTTACCTAGAAATTTTCAGTAAATACCCAGAAGCTCAGTGAATAAAAAGGCTTTTGAATGAATTGTTAGCAATAAGAATACTAGAACACTAAAGAAAGCAGGATTTTGGTTGTCAGCGTTGTTAACAGTTAGGTTTCAATATAGGCTTGCTTTCAGAAAGAGCACACAACATTGAGAGGGCTGAATATCATATGAGAAATGTAGAGCTTTTTTGGATGCTTGAAGGTTTTGATGTCCCATCAAGGCAAAGCAATGCTCCAGCAATCCACAAAATCAGCGATGGAAGCAAACACTATCATCCAGCCCAGGAGCAAAACAATTTCAGCTGCACTTTGAGCAGCTGCAAATCACCATTCTGCATGAGTCCCCAGGGCAGAAGGTGTAGGGAAACCCTAAGAAACCCATCATAACATCTTAACAAGTTTAGAAGCATTACTTGGTGACATCTCAGCAGTACCCACTGCAACAAACTGATGTATCTCAGTCTGCTATCACAGGCAACAGCAGCCTCTGACCTGAGAGACTGTTGATCTGAATATATTTAATATTTCCCACTATTTAGGCTATGTAGGACTATACTGCAGAAATGATGCATCCTGCCTAATCTGCAAACAATACCTAAGACTGACCCCCTGTATTGTCTCTTACTCCACCCAAAGTGCCCTCAGATCCCTTCCATGCTCCTAGTCTTCCTCCTTGCACAATCTCCTCTGGCGTCCTCCTCTGCTTTGGCTGGCGACATCTCTGGATCAGAGGTATGTATGTGTAGGCTGGCTAGCCAGCACATGACTCTGATGTTCAGGCTGCATAAGAGGAGAGCTATAATTACTTTTCTGCCCCCAGGGGACACTAGTTTTGGGACACTGAGCTCATCCAACCAGCTCCTGAACTTCACAAACCTTGCTGAAATTCAACACCTTTAGGATCAGCTACCAGCTTCCCGACAGACACGCAGCAGAGCTCACAGGCAACTGCCGAATCCTCGTTTTCTGAGGGAGCGAGACAAGTAACAGGGCTGACACCAAAAGGTTTCCTCTGGCTCCCCTTCTGCAGAGGGGAAAGGGATCCCGACGGACGAGCAGCAAGACGGGGGAGCACAGACAGACCCTTGGAGCCTCTTTTGTTTGTTCCACAGCTGCAACAAGAGAGCCAGGGACGGCTGCAGAGCTTGGCCAGGTACAGCTGGGGCTCACTTCAACCCGGAGATGTGGAGAGAATGCAAATCTGCTCCTGCACAGTGAAAGTCTTCAACTTTCTTTCAAAGACAAGCAGACAGTATGTTCAAGAGCCCTTGATTATCCTTCTTTGCCTTGGCTTTTGGGACTGCAAATCACTCCCTGAGTTTTAAGTTCCTGCTGTGTTTTTAAACTGAATGAGAAAATTCCACATAAGAAACCTTAATTTGGAAGCAAGTAACTGACTGTGGGGAGAGGAAGGAGGGATTAACCCCTTTCTCTGCTATATTTCTATATATCAAATTGTACTTTTCTAAGTAGCAAGCAACACAGACACCCTAAACTCTTTTTTTCTGTTCTGCATGTTTTTGCGTTGATTATCTGTGAGAGAGAACCATTTCCACGTTAAGAAAGGCAAGACATGATGTCTCTGTACAAGCAAAACTTGTGCTGCCCATGTTTAAGATTTAGAACATGCAAAATCCATTTACACTTCATAGATATTAATTTATAATTGAGTTTGCACCTACGTTTCTATGTCAGGCAACATGAACACATACAACTCTTAAGAAAAAAGAATGGCACTTCAGTGTCACCTTTACCTTTTACAGACATATAAGTATGAAGAGTAGCAGACCCATGAGCCACTAAAACAAACCAGATTCTCTTTATTAAATTGTTTATCAATGTGTAATTATAAAAAGTAAAAGCACACAGCTGAGCTGTTCCATTAAAAAAAAAAATCATCTTCCCACAGGATCTCAGCTTTGTTTTAAACAAAGAACAGGCTTTTATATTCTGATTAGAGATTTGCAAATACCAAGAGCAGTCACAAAAAAGAATAATGAATAGCTTTTACAGACATTATCTGCATTTCTTTGAAAGAAAATGTTAGTTTTTGCTTCTGAGAAGCACATTTGCATTCTCCAACATCACTTCATTTGAATTAACCCAGTCCCATCTTCCTGAAAATGAAAATGTATCCCCACAACTGTCAACACCTAGAAGAGCTGGAATCTCCTTAAAAACGAAATTTGTATATATTTTCCCTTTCCCCCCCAGTAGCAAGAAGTAGTTTCATTGGCGGGTACCAGCCTCTTGTTGTACTGCAATAAATGGGGTATTTGCATAAAGAATTAGCTTCCAAGAATTACATATGAATTACCAGTCACTGTCACTTGCTATTGTAACTTCCCAGTAACTGATCAGGTGTTAAGTACCTGCTCACCTAATTGCTTCTGAAACTACCTCGGCCCTTCTTTAAGCATCAGGTAAATTGAGGATTTACTAACAAAAGAAAGGTGCTACTATTGTGTTTCCCACAGGTCGCATAAAATGCTATTCCACAAATTAGAAGAAGCCTTTTTAAAGGTACAGCAAACAAGCAGTTGAGAACAGCTTCTTCTTATTTTGTTGTGTATTTGAGGTACCTGTACGAAAACGAAGACCATAGTTTCACAAAATGGGTTAGTTACTAAACTTTGTGCTGAGCAGAAGAAAAAGCCCCTAAAAATAAGTGAATCCCCAAATACTATTACTCTTCTTGATTACAAAGGCTTTACTTTTATCACTAACAGTAAGGATCAATGGCAAACGCATTTGCTCTTTCCAGTGGGCTAACAGGAGAGTTAAGGGATCTAATACTACGGCCTGCCAAGAAGGAACACCCAGCAAACTGTCACTTGTGAGGCACTTATTTTTTTAACTGATGAATAAAGGCATTAAGAGATTTACCTTCTGCACCCATGTGACCGGGAACTCAGCCATCTGAATAAAATAACAAGTCACCACAGAAAATAATATGATTGCTATGGCACAAAACCTGAATTCAGGAAAAGCAAACAGCACAAATACCTTAAAAGGGAAAGAGGTTTCATTGCTTCTGTGCTAAAAGGTGGGAGATAGGCTTTTAAGCAAGCAGAGCTATGAACTGCAGGTTCTAGTACCAATATTTTTGCTCTCAGATAAGCAATTAAATACATGCTTGGTTTAAAGCATCCAAACATTTACAGTGACTTTAATTAATCTATCAGTATTATTTAACATTTTCCTAATGTTATTTATCTTTGTAATTAAATAACTAAGATAAGGGATGTAAACAATGACAGCGAACCTCTTACATGTCTGGAAGGGCATATTCATGAGAGGAAAGATGGACTATCAGATTAATATCTTGCTGAGATACGGTCTGCAGCGTGAATGTTTGTGAACCTGGATGTTTTGAACCCTTATGTAAAACTGCCCTAATAAATCATCAGCAGTATTTAAAAGAATGTATTTTCCTTTCCTTTTCCAGATACAAAACCACTGCTGTCTTAAATTAGCTCCTTAAGAACAACATTGAAGACTGATACACATTTTGTAAATTCAAAATGGTAAACCGGACAAAGACTAATGAACAATCCTAAAATTCTGTGGATGTAACATAGGAAACTTTCTTCTAGGGTGCTCTGATCATAAAAGCCTTCCAGATAAAAATCAAAACACAGAACTGCCCCTGGAAAGTCTTTTTCCAGGACATACTAAAAAGCATAATATTACATACACACATGAGCAGATAATTACATGTGTTATATAACTATAGCATAAATAGGCATAACCAGGCATCACCTTGTGACATGCAATATGCAGCCACAGCACAGAGCGTTCAACTCACAGCACTGCAGTGAGACAGCTGAGCACCTCCTTCCGTTGCTGTGTCAGGCAGGGCAGCCTGAATGAAGCAATCCTCAGCAGAGGCGGCAAAGGCACTGGTGAACACGGAACACACTGCACGTGGACGAAAGGTCACCTCTCATGTAAAGACACAGACGTTTAACTGCTAACTCACAACTAACATTTCTGTCCAGGTGTGCAAGCGCAACGTGTGAGTGAGACTGAGAAAGGTCTCCTGATATCATATAAAAAGGCTCTTTCACAACTGAATAAATGGTGGCCTTGGAGCCAGATAAGGTTTCAAGCCCTACTCCTGCTACTGGCAGGCTGGCCCAGAACTGTCTCACCAATAGTTAAAGAATGCTAAACCTTTCACCTGAACGCATTCACAACCATTTTACACATCCATTACGCTTCCGCAGGGCCCTGTTGGCATCACCGGCTCTTCTCCCTCCGTAGTGTTTTTATCCTTGATATATTTAGAAGGTGTAAGCATATGCCATCTCAGCTTTTGTCCTGGTAGGCAATGAGCCTCGTTAGATAGAACTCCTTCCTCTTACTATGCTGTTGATTCTCCTCTTCATCCCACCCCGTTTATTTTACATTTCTTTAACAGAATTGGTCAGAACTGTTCCTGCTCTTCACAGCAGATTTTGCAGCCTTTACTGATACTTGTCCTCAGTTGTGAATACCTTCCTGGGAATACAGTGTTTTAAACTTTCTCCTTTTCTGCTCCTACCAACTTACAAGCCTCCAAAGGACAGCAAACACAGTTCTGTGTGATAAACAAATTATCCTAAGAATATTCCCCATCTTTCCACAGCAGCCAGACTTTCTGTTCTTTGTATTATAGGGAACTGGAGATACATTGCTATGGAGAGTAACCATGTTCATATAAGCTGCACTCGGAGTAAGGGCAAAAACATCAACATTTGCCACCAAACACTCCCCAGAAGTGTCAAAGGATTACCAGTCACTAGTGCTTATTTCTATCCCCGCATAAAACCGTACACTATAACAAGGTACAAAACCATTCTACAAACTACAACTTTTCATGACCTCTGCACAAGCAAGCCCGTAATTCAGTAAGACACTGAATAAAATGTCAAGAACAGGTTTTGGACCTGGTGGGAACGGTTGTTTGCTTCCAAGGGTTTGAGGGGGGCGGGAGTTGTTTTTAAGAGAAGCATATCTAATAAATACGAATAGATTTTCCTTCTGTAAGGAAGTTAAATATTCAGAATAGCAAAATTATGAGATAACATGAACCACTTACATCAAGTTTACTTGGTCCAATAGGTGTATTCAGAATGATCTGACCCTTCTTTACGACATTAAACAATAAACAAAAACACTACTGTCAACAGCTTTGCTTATCTAGAACAACAACCAGGACAGCTCAGCTCAGGGTAAACTAGCAATGGCCAGCAGGCAATGGCAAAAACAATACAGACAAACTTCCACTATGATCCCTCTTGTCCCCTTGGCAGCAGAAGGAACACCAAGTCTCTTCTCCATTCTCTCTCTCCAAACTCTTCCTTCTGCGCATGGAAGAAACTAAACTCAGCTTTGCCAATGTTTCTGAGAATAATTTAGGGATAGACTGAGAACCAGACCTACTGATGCTGACTTATGCAATTTCTTTGAGGTCAGTAAACCAATAATGACTAAACAAAATAAGGGGCTTTCAGAAACTAATAAAGTGCCACAGCAACTCTTAGACTCTGCTTTCAAATAATACATTACATTTTATGTCCTGAAACAAGTGCTGTTATTCCATATTTTCTCAGATTTAAGGTTTTGACTATAAACTGTATTTCCAGACTTTTAGCTCAAGAGTTTCCAACTGTAGAGACTATGCATTATACTGAGAATTAGTTGTAAAGATCACACATGCAAAAGAATGGACACCAACCATCAGTAGTGCAAGACCCTTCCGGGGCAGGTTTTTGTGAATATGGTATTGGTGGGCTACTTGAATCTGACATGTCTTCATCCTCCTCTTCATCTTCCATTTCATTAGCAGTTTGGTTGGTAGAAAAGTCCAGGTTTCCATTTTGTGAATAGCGATGTACTAACTCTTTATCCAACTCTTCTACCTTTGGTTTCACATCTGAGCAAGAAAAAAAAAATAAAATAAACTTTTCATCAGCACTTGCATTTAGCTCCTTTTAAAATAATCAGCATGCCATTCTTTCTCCTTAACGAGGCCCAAGATTCAGATTTTGTGTCACACAATGAACTGCTGCTTCTTGGGTTTTTAATGAAACATACCCCACCCTTTTCTCACACAATAAAACAAAACTGAAATGTGCCATACTTTCATGGTTACCTTCCGGCAAGAAAGGAGGCTGGTCAGGATCCAGGTATAGCTGTGAGAAGATTGGCCGTGGAACAACGCTGCTACATCTTAGAGAAGCTTCTATAGAGTTATGAAGAGCTTCTTCAAATCGGGCAGATTTTAGTTGCCCTGCATATGAATTCCCCATGATCTAAAAACACAAAGAAAACACCTGGTAAGGGGGTGGGAAAATGCACATGCAGACCATTTACAAATGAAGAGTGAGGTCTTATTAATGTCCACCATGACAGGGATATAAAGTTAGTAAGAAAGTATGCCATGAAAATAACACCTCTAACTAGTACTACATGTTCACATTTCTCTCTCAATCTAGTAGACTGTGTCCTCTTGATTCAGTAATAGCTTTTAGCACATTTCCAACTCACTGCTTTGTGTCTTCTGCATACACAGCCTCAAGAGCCTGCCTACTATAGAATTTAATGAAGGGTAGATAAAATCATTATTACTGTATTTTTTAGGATTTTCAGAGTAGACTACAGCAGGGTACATAACACAGAAATTTAAAAACATCAAGTCTGGCTTCATCACTAGTTGTCTAACTGTTAACATAATTTTACTTGTCAGTATGCTGTCATCTGCAGAGAAATAATACATAGAGAGATCCAGTAACTTGAACTTTTGCTCTTGCTAATATTAACTGACATTATGTGGAAGGTCAGTACTCTATCTTCAGGATCTTCACCTCTATTTTCAATGTAACACTATGATTTACATGTAGTCTGATTCATATAAATCAAATGGTCTAATCATACTCTTACAACAGAAGATGTAATTAAAAAAAGAGAGAAACAAATAAATCCAAATCATACACAGCAAAGCCTGTGAAATTTATTTTAAGCTATGCTTTACACGAGTATAGCGATAACACTCATTTAAAGGTCTGATTCGAAAAATAATGTTTATGTTTATAACAGTGATGAATTTGTGAATGCCATGAAATATTCAAGCACAAACAGACCATTACTTCTCCTTGGGTGACATTATACAGCCCACAGTCTGTTACATTTGTGCCCCCTGCATTACCATACAGACTCTCAAATGTAAACACTTCGTAGCAGGATGGCCATGGAAGTTTTACAATGAGCTGAGGGAGGCTCACTGAAACGTGATTTTTTTCTACTTCGCTACATCATTATACCATATGACATTTGTTCCAAAGAAACAGCAATCTAACGTTTTCCAGTAGTTTGAATACAAGACTGCATCTTTGGAGAATTTTATTTCAACAGAGATAACTTTTCCCCAGTTAAATGAATAGATAGATAAGTACAAAACCTTATAACTTTATCTTTGTAATTCCCTTCACTAGATGTCACCTAGCCCTATGACCAGGAAGAGACCTTGGCAAAGAAGGTAAGTTGGCATTTAGAAAACCTACAACTCCACTCCTGCTTTATCACTGGGTTGCTCAAGGTCCTCAGGGCCACCTGTAAAAGAGTAATAATGATGACAGCCACTTACAGCAGCATTTGAGATCTGCTGCTATAGACAAATATCTAAGAGCTAAATATTACTACACTACTGGAATACATAGGCATGAAGCTTATCTAATTACTCACCTCCAACCTGGGAGAGAGGCTCAGTTCCCTGTTCAGTTGGAGAACAACTTTGGGCAAAGAATTCCACATCTCTGACTTAGACCCACTTTAAAAAATTTTAGGGCAACAGCATTTCCCTACCCCAACCAGAGACAATATAAACACAATTTCTTAATGTGACACATTCAGGTATTTCAGCAACAAAATATTTAAGACAAGCAGATTTTCTTTTTCATTCTGTAAGTTTTCATTAAATTTGGAATGGCAGGGAGTGTGCACAAACATAGAACTACAAAGTGAGTTATGGAAAAAGTTATGCTGAAGCATGATTGAGGTCACAGTACACTAAATCTACCAGGGGCCTTTGAACAAAGAATTGATGAAAATCAGCTAAGTCACTGAAATTCTGGTTTTACTGAAATCAGTGATGATATTTCCATAAATGTCAGTGAAATCATGACAAACTATTATATCACTAAATTGCATACCATAAAATTTAATTTCTGTGCTGTGGAATTTTACGTCAGGTATGATGCGCTTAAGGTAGGATTTCAGGAATGTATTTCAATGAAAATACTTTAGTTAAAATGCCATAATAAAAATGAATCAGTCTTTAAGCATCAGAACATTTGCAGTCCCCACAGCACATCATCTGCCTGAAGTCTGTACATCCTCCACGTTTTCTACAACCTATGCGTTGAATACAATCTATGCCAACTATTTTCATTTGGATGGGAATCTATTATTAAACCATAGTATGCATGCAGCAAAAATGTTGGTGAGCCAAGCCTATTTAATTTGCCTCCCTGGAATCTATACAAAGAGACTTGCTTGTGGATGGTGATTGTCACGGATTTACCCAAGAAGGTTGGTTAATATTACTGAAGGACATTTCAAGCTTGCCAAGAGAAAACAAGATTGCAGTTGGAAATGCCAAATAGAGGAAAGCTTTGGAACCGCAGCTCGTGTGAACGCCGCTCTCTGCGGCATGGAAGGGGAGCAGGAGGAAGGCCTGCTGGGGATGCATTCAGGCAAGACGGGGTAGGCAGAGGTACCAGAGGGCAGAGTGGCTGGGGGTCCTGCTGGGCTGTGGCACAGGGAGCTGGGAGCCCCAGGGACCAGCACCAGGGAGCCAGGACCAGGCAGCTGATTTCCTAACATCGCCCAAGGCCATTAGGGCAGCCAGGCCTCATCTGGAGTCCAAGGGAGCTGTGGGGGAGAGCAAGGGCAGGAGGAGCAGAAGAGGCTGTCCCTCTGCGGGGAAAAGGAGCTGACAGGACCCTCTGACAGCGAGCTGCTGGCCAGTTCGGGTTGTGCCATCCTGATCTGGCCTGCCCAAAAACTACTGGGACTTTACTGAGGAGCTCCTCCCCGATCTCGCACGCCTGATTTTCTCCTGTCAACACTGATACATCAGTGCTTACCCTCACACACACTGTCCTATATCCAGCCATCCAATATCAAACTATGCTGGAGCCTACTTGAGTGCACTGAGAGGCTTCTAATGGGCAGGAGGTTTGATCTGGGGGTAAATAATTCTTTCCGTATCTACATGCGCACTAACTGCAGCTAGCTCAGCACAGAGCTGGCTGGATTCCCAGCAACAAGCAATCTGCACATCTCTAATATGGTATTCCAACCCTCACCTTTCCTTTTACCTGCACCACTGGATACCAGTGTAATTCATAAGTTGCCTACTTCTCTTAGCAATCTTTTGAGCTCTGTTTTGGATTGGACCCTGCAGCATGTTAATACATGCATTACGCAGAGTATGCATGTACAGTAGGATTTGCTGCTACACATTCTCCTCCCCCTCACCCTGCCAGGGAAGAAGGATCCATTTGACAACAGCCACTCTCCAGGCGTCCCCTCTTTACCTCACCGACTTTGCCACTCAGATGATTTTTATCTCATGTCCTTAAAACTTACTATGGAGACAGTAGAAGACACAATTATGAGTGAGTAATTTCAAAATCAAATCTGCCGCAAAACATGAAATAAGAGGAGACTTTCCCAACAGTCAGATCGCCTGCACCTCCAGGCTCTATCATTCTCAGGGTACTTCTCTGCAAAGATCCAGATACTAAGGCATCATGATTACTACTCAACACCTCTCCACTGCTGCCATGCTTCTTGAAAACAGATTTCCTAAGCCTATTTCAAGTCTTCTTTGCAGTGCCCCGTCACTGAACTGGAGCATTAACCATGAAGATTTGCTGGAGTTTGAGAACTGCTTTAACAACAGAGCTGGAAGGCAGCCCTCACATCTCAATCTGGGTCCTTACAAAGAGCAAGGCAATCATCAAACACCACCAACCCGACCACAGATGAAGAAGTATTAATGCTATAGTTTTTAACAAAAACATAAATATGGGCATTCATTATGGAGAACAAACCTGCAATTTCTGTGACCTTTCATCAAGGCAGACAGAAATGGAAGTAATACAAAGCAAAATTTTAAAGATGATTGAATCTAGCACCACGTCGCTTAACAGTACAGTAAAGGACCCAGGGAAATTCTGATGACTCTTTCAACCCCAGAAGCTGACCTGGGGTCTTCAGTTCTGAAGAAGGTCTTGTCAGTTCAATGAAATAATCTTGTCCTATGCTGTCATGCAGGCTTCAGAAAATCTGTGCAGAAACATGACACTGGATGTTCAAGAACCACCAGAGCCCAGCTTCTTTACAGCTCCAGAAGACTTGCAGTGTGTAAGTACAGTAAACACCACCCATTTTTAGTTAGAAAAATAGGTGACAATGGTGCTTCACATACCAAAAAAAAAGTAACCTCTGGAAAGTGGATTTTTACCCAACAGTTCTTTGGGGGTAGAACTGCACATTGAGTTGAAGGCTCTGCTAGTAAAAATATAATCAGATCATCCAGTACACCAGATACCACATATTAGGCCTCCAGGTAGGTCATGACCCCAGAGACTTTAAAGGAAAGGAACTGAACCGGAGGATGAGGGAGGGGGTAAGTGTTGTTGTTATGGCTTAAAGCAATTTCACAATTACCTGATAGCAAATGATGAATCTGATGCAAACACCCTCCATTAAGTCGGCTCTATCAAGTCCTTACTTTGTGTTTAAGCTAATGATGTAATTGTGTTCTCCAAAACACATAATCTGGCTTCTGATCTGGCCTAACCCCACAGGAAAGTTTCTCTTCAAAGGAAAAACAAGCAAGTACCCTTACAAAGGCACTGCCAGGCCCAGCACTGCTTCTGTATCTCAGAGGGTTATCTTAGTCAAAGAGAGACCAGGAATCTATCTATGCTGTAGAATTGTTTGGGAACTGGTTGTTTCGGGTACAGAGAGCATTTTCTATTATTTACATCATTCTTATTAATGTTCTGGGAGCAGTATTTTTTTCCCCATTAGAGCACCATCAGGACGTATCATGAACATGCATTCAGCAGAAAGTATGATAGTTAATAGAGACAGTAACAAATACATACGCTAAGTAAAAGTGTAGACTTCCAAGTCAAAAGTATATACACAGCATTAACTGTAGCACTCTGCGGGGAAAGGCTTACGTATGAGTCAATACAAGACTGCAAGGCAGAGTAGTCTAATTAACAGATCCCTTATTTCATAACCTTTGTAACATCCACCCCCCCCCCAA
>Ga0065711_1030472_pt1 | contig 32390 bp, 13 predicted proteins | sample Hoacrofraction12_FD_59098 | JGI IMG/M metagenome (GOLD analysis project Ga0065711, IMG submission 59098) | Hoatzin crop microbial communities from Cojedes, Venezuela - Epithelial fraction 12 v2 (version 2) | ecosystem: Host-associated > Birds > Digestive system > Esophagus > Crop | place...
GAGTGGAGCCGGTCCCTCGCAGGGGACGGCGCGGCGCGCCGGGTGGGGGGACCTCGTCCGCCTGTGGCGGTCCCTGCCCGCTTCCCCCACCGCGGCGGCGCTGGGCGCCATCACCGGCGGCCGCCCCCCCTAGTCGCCCCGCTCTGCACTTCGCGGCCGGCCCTGGCTCCCTCCGGCCTGCGGGCCGCCGGGCTCCGGCCGGTGTCTTCCGGCGTCCGGGGAGAAATACGTGCGCTGACGTCAGAGATTACGCGGAGGGCAACCTTGCTGTCGTCACCGGCGTGGTGCAGTGGTGCAGTGTTAAGCAGGCAGGGCTTTCCGGTTAATGAGTGAGTCTTGGTCCGTGGTTTGACCTGCGGTGGTTTTTAATCGTTTGCTTGGTCCCGAGACGACAAAAACCTCTTTGATGTTCTGTGGATTTAAATTTTTAATGAATTGGTGGGATTTAATTTCCAAACTGGTGGCTTAGGTTTCAGCTGTGAAATGAATGAGATACAAAGGAAGTTTGTGAATTGAATCGTCTCCTTTTTTCTATCCACTGGATGAAGAATATGTGTATTTCCTCATGTTAAAGCTTCTGATGATAGAATAAGAAATGCACCAGAGAGCTCTGCTTTGGCACAAGTGCCGACGAGATCGCTGTAAGCATGTTTAAATGCGCAGCATGGCTGTCTGGCTGGAGACTGAAAAACAGAATAGTTTTCAGATGCCTTCTAGCATGTCTGTGGCTGTAGGTGTGTCTACATAAAATGTGGAAAAACTCAACCCTTTCTTTAAAAGGCTTGAGTTCATCTGGACAGGGCTTGTTTTTAATAAAACAGTGAAAGTGACACACATCTAGAGAGATGACAAATACAATTTTATATATGTCTGCTGGACCTGATACATAAAACAACATGCGGTTTGCAAATATGGGAAACTTTTTCATGAAAGAATCATTTCAAAATGAGTATCAGATTTACAGTTTAAGAGAGAACTTTGGGTTTTGGAGCTGGAGTGCAGACTATTGATGAGATTGTTTTCATTGAAAGTAAATACACATAGATGTTTCAATGTTATCAAATTATAGGTAGTTTTACAGAAGCAGTCTAGTGTTACTGTGTGTTTGTGTTACCATAGCTTACACATTAACAAAAAGTCTGCAAGGAAAAGGTTTAGTTTTGCCTTTGTTTTTTCTTCCAGAATATGATCCTATGCTTAAGCGTAATTTTTGACATTTTAAAATAGCAGGTCTAATTGTGTTTTGCCACATTGTCTGCATGACTTTTGGCAAATTATTTAACTTGTATGTTCGTTTATTTTCCTATAGAATTAATATTTTCTGTGTCAAGCCACCTGCTTAACCAAAGAGTGAGTGAATAGTTAACATTCTATGTTTTAAAACAACATTGCTGACACTTTTGAAAGTGGGAAGAATTGAGAAAACTAGACAAATTCCAAGGGTGGAAGAGCTGTCTGGACTTTATTTTGGGGTGTTTTTGTTTGGATTTTCTAGATCACGGTCTTATAATCAAATACAGTTGTGCCAACCCAGGTTTTGAAGGCTGAGAGTTTTGATTTCAGGGGACCGTTTTTGAAGCACGTGTATCTTCTCAGATGGGTGAGGAAGCGTGATCAGTTTAGAGCCTGTCACCTCTTTACAGTGTGTGTGTCTCTCTAATGCAATTTGGAAAACCTGTTTGTATTCAAGTATAAACATAAGTGAGAACTCTTTACCTCAACCTGCTTTCAGAGTGAGCTTTTGATTTTGCTTTCTGGGGGCAGTTATTCAGAGTTCTTTATTCTTTCTTTTACGCACCTAATAGTTTTTCTCAGAGGGTAGTGGTAAAGTACATTAGTGTACTTCAAAATAAATTACTGTATCCTCAGAGCACAATATACCACCAACAATAGCTATTCTATTAGGAAATTCACAGAGGCTAAGAAGAATCAGAAGGACTAAAATGTGAGCCTGTAAATGAAGTAGTCTTGGTGAAACAGAATAGAAGAAAACACTTCAGCCATTTTTAAAAGAAAGATAGGAAACTGAAATGTGCAATTGAATTAATGGGAAATGGCAATTTCAAGATGTATGAGGCAAAGTTTGTTCTCACTAAAATTGGTGTTATCTTTTTGTGTTTTAGAGTCAGGTGCTGTTTTCACATTTGGAAAAAGCAAATTTGCAGAAGATGTTCCTAGCAAGTTCTGGTTCAAAAATGACAAGCCTGTACTTATATCATGTGGAGATGAACACACCGCTATTGTTACAGGTCAGTATTGGAAATGGAGTATATGATAAAAGGTTATTTATTTGGACAGCTTGGAAAGTTATGATTCTTATTTGAATCCTGAGGTAATATATCCAGTGAGGTTGTGGAGAGTAGAGGGGACTGTTCTGTGGGAACTGTTGGATGCATTTGAAGTTAGTGTGAGGTCACTGAAGGTTTTCACAAGAACTGTCATGAGGCAATCTGTAATAACTGAATGTATCACACAGGATTTAAAGTAAGCATGACTTCTTTCAGCTTGAATGTTTCTCATGAATCTGACAGTGTTTAGTAGGCAATCTTAAATATAGAGGTTTTTATTGTGGAAGTAAGCAGTATTTGTTGAACACGGTCAACAAGTTTGCTAGGAATCTGCCTGAAACAATAGATAAAATTGCATCTCTGAAATGAAGATTTGAATTACTGTTGACTGTCAACTGAGAATAACCCTTCAAAGAGCAACTCAAAAAACTTCAGAAAATCCTACTAAAATCAGAAATAAATTGCAAAAGCATTCAAAAAAGATCATATGCAGTACAGTGAGCAGTATTAATGTTTATTTTCATTTCATTGAAATGATGGAAACAATACTCCATTGAGGGATTTGTTCAGTTCATGTTACGTCGAAGGGACTACACATTTGTTGATGAGCATGTGTGTCGAATGTATTGACAATCAACTGCTGAAAGACAATAAAACTTTGTTATGAAATTTATGTGCATGCTTTCAGGACTTTTTTTTATTGGAATGCATTTATTCTTCATCAGTGCCCAACTGGTCATTGCTCATTAAATAATTTTGTGAGGGTTTCTTGCTATGTCCCCAAGAAAAGTTGAAGATGCTGGATTTTTAGAATTAACTATTCCAGACATGATAAAAAAAGAGCATAGATTTTGTGGACTGCAGAACATCTTGAGGTGAAATCGTACAATTCATTTTTCAAGCCTAACTTCATAGAAGATTAATTTTCCATGAATGGTTTATTTTGAGCAAAACTTGACATTTTTTCTTGGGTTGAACAAGTTCTACTAAATTGCCCGTTGGTAAAATTAATCAGAAGATAAGGTGGGGCACTGTGAAATTTTCCTTTTGAATGTTTTTTGGGTACATCCTTTCGTATGCCCACACCCTGCTTGAAATAACACTAGTATAATTCTCAGTTTAATCCAATCAATTTAAATTGCCTCCTTGAGTTCCCCCGGCATGTGCCAGCACTGTTACCCCACTCAGCCACAATCCTGTAATTCCCAAGTCACTGTAGTAGTGGTCACTTACATAAAGCTTTTGAAGAATTCAACTTGCAGAGGGCAAGCAGCACCATTTCTCTACCATCTCCCTTTCTCCCTGTTATTTTAGTATATTCAGCATGTTTCGAAAATGTTCCTGTAGCTGGCCTTTGATGTTGTAGCGTGCATATGTGTCACCAGAGAAACTTCTAGATAATCAGCTCTTTATTTTCTCAAAGCTTTTGAGAAGGAGGAACTGTAGAAGCATGAGTAAAAAATCTCTTTGGTACCAAAAGGTGTTTTGGGACATTGTAAAGTAGAGGCAAAAATGAGGGTAAAATACTGATCAACGTTGAACAAAGGTAGAGAAGCTGCAAGAGTCGTACAAAGAAGTGAAGCAGGGAAACAGAAAACCTTTGTCCCTCATTTGTTCTTCACACCTGTGCATGCCCGTGTGCACCTAGCATTTCTGCTATTAGATGGAGTCTGAGGATACATTGGAATTACAGCCCTTGGTGAATGACAGTAACACCTGGAATAAAAGCTCCAGAAGTGCATGCTGATAATGAGTTAACAGACCTTGTGGGAAACCAGGAGCTTCTTTAAATCCAGCTGAACCTGACCTGGAAGAGATAAGAGACAAACATCACTGAGGAAGGAAAAGTATCTCAAGCAGGTGTGTGTGAATGCATGCTTCATTTTATTTTCAGTCTTTATTTACGGGTCACAAAATTCCCCCCTCTTTTTTTTTTCCTCCCCCTGGAAGAGGTGGCGGGACCTATGTATGTAAGGGACAGTGGGAATATGAGGTAGATTCAAATCTGATAGAAATACGTCAGTTTTACACTAACATTTCTCAACAATCATAAGTAAAACAATCACCCAAACTGACACAAAACATTCCCTAAAGCTGGTTTTGGGCAGGAGAGACAGCTACATCTAGCACTGAATCTTGACTGAATGCAAATGAAAAAAATGTACAGGAACTAATATTTAGCATTCAAACAAAATATTCAGATATTTTCAAATACTTCTTTCATCTAATCCAGCATCAATATTCCCGCATGACTTTTAGGAAGAAAAGTGTGAAGTAAATACAAACCACTCTCCTTTGGCTTGCTAGGTCAGGAATTAGAGTCCAAAATTTTTTTTACATACTGTGGCTGTATGTTGGAATAGAAAGGACCAGTGGTAGTTACTTGCCGACTTTGAGTTGGCTTCCTGGGCTAGTCAGAGAAAAATTTCCTTCTCCAGTTTTGGAGTTTGGGATTGAAATTTGTGTTTATTTTTTTGCTTTCTACCTTTAGCACAATCTTCTTTAAAATGTTCAAGAAGGAATTTTTTTAAGCAGTTGTCTTCTTTAGTTATTTAATGCAGTCATGAGCAGTGTATCATCCAGCATCACTTGTAATATGTTTAATAATGTTTCTTGCCCGATTTCTGTACTTTTTGGCGTAAGAATACTGACAGTCCACTCCCTGCATCTTCTGTAACTGCAGGCTTTGGAAAGCAATTTGTTCATTGTGTTGGGAGCTGGTGTGACGTAAGTGATGTTACACACATTTTTAGGCATCTCCTCCCAATATCTTTCTATTAATTTTCTGTTCTACAACACTCTTTGAGTTAACAGCTGACTTACTGTTTATTTGCCTTGATTAGAGCATCCTAGGCAGCTTGCCCACATTTGATCAAACAGACTGATCCTGTTCACAAGGGGGAAAATGGTGATGATGGAAGACACATTTTCTGAGCTCAGAGCTCTGGAAAGAATTGAAGCCCCCAGCCCAAGAGGGTGGAAGGAAAGAAAGAAGCATAAAAGTAGGAGTGAAAAGAGATGCATATGGAACCACAAGAAGATTGTATGCTCATAATGTTGAGTTTTGTAAGGCATTAAACATTCAACAGTTTACACCAAAGAGACCTTGGAATCTCTCCAGGTCTTTGGACACTAGATTCCTTCTGTTCTTTCTGCTTACCAGCAGGCCATCAGAACATGGCACAGTATCTTTTGCATCAACTGCAAGAGGAGAATGAGAAAGATTAATCTATGTTTGTGTTGATCTTTGGTATGCGTAGGAGCAAGCAATGTACTGCACTGTTTATGTGATGCTTAATGTCCTGAGCATGACTGTTCTTGTTGCTCAATAAAGCTTTTATTTTGAGATCATCGTGACTTGCCTAACCAAACTGATGTCATTCCCATTAGATGTATTTGAATTGTATGTGAATTTTAAATGAACTGGCAACATAGTTCATTCACAAAATAGCATAAATAAAAAAAAAAACATGGTGCCTTGCATATGATACTCTGTCCAAAATATTACCCATTACATTTTCTTCAGATACAGCTTCTCAATAGAATCTTGTAATAAATTCTCAAAGTCTGTATGTTGTCTCCCCATTTTATTTCTCTCCCACAGTAATATAATTTAGAAAGCAAGGGGGAAATATGTAAAACATACCTTTAAACATGGGTGGTAGGGATACTTGGCTGCCTGCTGTTACCATGAAGTGTGTTGAGGATTTCAGCTGGTATTTCCCAGCTGTTGAATGAATGGCTTCAGCTGTGCGTCATGAACCAGGGGAACATGAGAGATGGGGTTCCCTGGAGTCACAGTTGTCATAGTTGCTACTCATATGAGAAATGTCCTGGTTAGGAGATCCTCTCTTCCTGAAGTCTCTCACAGAACCTTTGTTCCTAAAGCCATAAGCATCTTGTGGCTTCCCTCATAGCCCTGAATTGATGTTGGTGAAACATCTGCTCACGATAAGCCAATGCATACATACTTTGGAGAAATACTCCAGTCTTGTGTTAGGATGAAGGTAGAGACTGGTGCTGGAAGTGTGTTTTCATCACCAAAACAGTCCACATAGTCCCTGTCTGTATATCCCGTTGTTTCCCTTTTGCTGTCCTGAGTCATAATCTTAACTCTGCCGGACCTGACTTCTGCCAGCCATTCCAGATGGCCACAATCTCTGTATGTCAGCACCAAACTGGAAGCGAAAAAACAAGAGCAATGTGAGTTTGCAAAGTTTTGAAACATGATCCTTGTCTACTTGTCTGCTGTTGAATCAGTTCTCACTTCAGTGCATCTGTGGTGATGTCTGGAGATATCTCAGTGTGCAATTATGAAAATAAGGCCTTTTGCATACAAAATTCTGTTGTGTTTCCTGGCCAGCTTAGATTGCATCAAGTCTGTTCCAAAACCTGATTTGCTGTACAGACCAAAAAATGTTGCTTCATTATAGGCATTTGTTTAGATTCCTCTGTAGTGCCTATTAGTTTTCATTCACTGTCTGAATTACCCGCTTCCCAGTTTTCTTATTTTCTGTTACAGTGGTAAGTGTTAGAAACCTGAAATTATAAAAGACTGTTATAAAAGAATGTAAAAAAAATAAAAATTCATCTATTAAGTTTCTTGGCTTATGAAGCAATATCTGAGAATTTAAAGACTGGTATAAAACCCAGCAGATTATAGGATGAAAAGCATGACCTGTTGGAATGTTGAATGGATAAAAGAGAATGTGCTTAAATTGAATTATGCAGCTTGGCATCATATTCCCACAGGACCACTACTGTCTTATAAAGGCAGTTAAAAAAGTACAAACCAAGGATAGAAGGAAGCATGTACCAATATAGGAAGTAATTTGCTAATAAAAATTATTTCTGTTAAGAAGTGTTTTGCTCAAAGTGACAGAAAGTTCTGTGTATGTTTTGATGCGATTCCATTATCAAAATCAGGATGGTGATACAAATGCGTGAGTGTAGCCTTGACCTCAGACTTGCTTCCCTTCCAACTTTCTTGCAAAGACATAACATTGACACGTAGCCCCATGTTTCAAAAAAAGGTCAAAGCTGACAATTTGATTGGGACTTTAGATACTAGTTATTGTTAGTTGTTATTCGTTTGGGTTTTTTTTAATTATGTGGTTATATTTAAGAAAACAAATGAATTTTATTGACAGAGTAAGTATTTTTGTTGTATTTTAAACATTTCAATATTATTCCAAAGTCTCTGTAAATCACATTCAGAACCTTCACTGGGAACTTACGCTACTCAAGTACAGCCAGCCATAGTATTTTGACATTATTAGGTGGAATTGCTGGATTGCGTTGTGATCAGGTGATAGTTGTTGATGGCTAGGGTGACAAAGTTTATTTACATGACAGTCTTGTGATGCAGTCTAACTGACAAAGCTCTGCAGACTTTCATCAAAAGCAAAAAATCTTTTAACAGTGGTAAAAGGTGGGGTTTTTTGACAAATCAGTTTCTGTTTTTTTGCAAAGATTTCTGTTGGAACACGGGTTTTATCTTTGGGTGTGAACTTCACAGCTTTACAAAAGGTAATAGTTTGAAAAAAGGAAATGAAATTATTTCATTTTAAGGTATTGTCAGTAGTCAGTTTTGGCTAATTTGCATGCATGACAAAAATGTCATCTGTTCATATACCATCCTTTTAAAAAATACTGGTTATTCAGAATTATAACAGTTCATTGTTCATAATGGTCAAACCTGCAAGTTCAGTGACACCTCATACCAGTTTCTGGAATATGATTCTAGTGTTGCTCCTGTTGAAGATTTGTAATCTAATGTTTGCATTTAGGTTTACAAATCTCCCTGACAGCATGGTGGTTTTATCTATTACTTCTTTGTATGCAGAGTAACAAATTAATACAATTTGTGAACACATTTGAAAATTTATCAGCAACCATGTTCTGTAGAAACGCAAATTTGTAAATCGTTTTAAGAGAAGACATTTAGCAGTAAAATAAATAGCTCCCCCCAAACAATAAAATAAGCTGAATGTAACAAATTTGTGTTCGTACTAATTATATAGCTGCACTATTCATTCCTGTCTTTGGGGTAAAAGATGTGAATGCTCAGTTAAATGTGCTCTTATTTTAAAAGTAGGCCTATAGATACTGTGGTTTCTGAACTGCAGGGTCTGTCCAAGAGTACGACATTTTATTTTCTGAAGAGTGCTTTATCTGTGCTGTAATTAAAGGAGAGAATGTTTGTTCTACTTTTTGTCCCTTCTTCTGGCTGGGGATTTCTTACTTAAACAATGCGGTTACTACTTTTACACTGAAAACTCACAAGGACATTAATTATTGTTTACACTTAAATATTGAATTGCCTAATCTTAAACCTTATGTTAAAAAGGAAGTAATAAATAGCACAGTGTGTGAATGACCATCTTGTCTTGTGTGAGACATTCAAACACTTGTATGGATTTTGACTGTGCATTTTTTTTCAGGGAAAGGTAAACTATACATGTTCGGCAGTAACAACTGGGGCCAATTAGGACTAGGATCAAAGAACACTGTCAGCAAACCAACATGTGTTAAAGGTTTGTTTAATTTTTCTTTTTTAGTCTTTTTCAAAGGAGACCCTTGTGAAAAACTACTTTATAAGGTGCAACTACAAAATAACTGATTCTGCCTTCTTTACTCATCATGTGTAGGATATTACTGCGCAAGCTCACATACGAAGAATCTAAATCATATCCTCTACATAGTGGGTAGATTTAGATCAGATATGAGGAAGAAATTCTTCACTATGAGGGCAGTGAGGCACTGGAACAGCTTGGCCAGAGAAGCTGTGACTGCCCCCTCCCTGGAAGTGTCCAGGGCCAGGTTGGATGGAGCTCTGAGCAACCTGGTGTAGTGGAAGATGTCCCTGCCCATGGCAGGGGGGTTGGAACCTGATGATCTATAAGGTCCCTTCCAACCCAAACCATTCTATGATTCTATCAGTCCTGTCTTTTGTGAGGGCTCTCATTTTGTGTAACATTTGCCTTTTCTGACAAACCACGTCTTTATTGTGACTGCAAAGACATTGATCAGATGCCTGGTCTCTGCAGTGTTGTCTATGCGTTAGAAATCAGAGTTCCAACAGCACCTTTGTATCATTTTTGTCTTAGCACCTTTATAAATGAAAAAATTTATCAGGAGCTTTCTACAAGTACTGCTACGTTTTTAGCAAGTGTGAGAAGTGCCTGAGGGGGCATAAATGTTAACATATTTGTATGAAGCAGTAAAATAAATGCCCATATTCTTTCATGTGTTGTAAAATATGTTTTCATTGCACTGTTATCTTCTTGATCTTTCCTAGGCAGTTTTATCTTGTCAAACAAAACTAAGTCAGTACTTTTTCCCTATCGCCTTAGTTATGTCAAGTCAGATCTATCCCATTAACACATTTCTTTTCACCATGAAATGTTTTTCCTCATCCTTTCTGCCAGCACATCGATCTGTTAGCTTATTTTTAAAAGCAAATTATCCTGCTTGTTCAAACTCTTTTCTCCCTGATTTAGTTTATTCTACTGTCCTTTATCTGTTCCTCTCTCTGTTTCACTTCAGAGGGAGAATGCAGCTACTCTCAGGTTCACATCTGTCAGCCATGTGAGAGATTGATTCTTACCTGGGCTTAAATGAATTGGGTGTCAAGTTTTGTTTTTACTGTCAAATTGCAATGGAGAATAAAAGACAAAGAGAAGATGACAGCAATGCAAACCAGACCTGGCATCCACTGAATAAGTTACGAGGGGGGTATCTTTCTTCTGTCGGCATTAGGAGAAAGTCCTGGAGCTTTTCTCACTAGCTTTCAGTCATCACTTGGCTTTGGGAATGGGGTTGCAAGGACACATTTCACTTTCTGCTTGGGGCCACATGGCTGTGGCTGCATGTTTTCTGAGAAAATATCTTCTGGGACTTGACTAGAGACTAATGAAATTGGTTATGAAAAATTGCCAGCAACGTTGTAAATATAGCGTGGCTCATCAAATTGATTAGTCTAAGTGGGAGGAAGGTTAGGGAGCACAGGCTTCTGAAAAGCTGATTAAGATCTTCTCTGAAGTTGGAGGCAGGGTTCTGGGATATAAAGCAGCAGATTAAGATTGTAGGAAGAAGCCAACATTGGAAGTGTTATGGTTCCAGCCTTGTGGTAGTGGTAGGTGTCAGGCAGGATAAGCAGGAAGTTGAATTTGGACAGTTCATGTTTGTGTCTGTGTGATAGACCAGAGACAGTACATGCTTAAGTAGATAGGTTTCTTCGGTGACTTGGTAGAAGGAACTTCAATCTTGGTGTTATGGAGCTGATGAAAGTTGATTTGGAAGGACTGAAAAAGGGTTTGTGAAAGGGATGATGGTTGTTGGCTTTGTCATGGACTAGTGCAGTGGAAAAGCAATTAGTGATATGTTAAAATAATGCTGTTTTAAAAGTGTAGGGCACACGGACATGGCTGAGAGAAGGTAAGTTGTTGTCAACGATCAATAACTGGAGAGAGGATGGAAAAGTCGGACTTTTTCCACGTGTTTCTGAAATGGAGTGCACTTGCCATGGGAGAAAAGACACCTCTCTGTTCTCTCTTTCTCACCAAGATAACTCTTGACTCTGTCTCATACATTCCCAGTCTTTCACAGTGACCAGACTGCAGAGAAGCACATGCAATGGGTGGGTGGTAATTGAGCTGAAATTCGGACAGGATGGTGTATGCAAACATTTGGGGCACTAGTCCAGATAGGACTGTCCTTAGCAATTGAGTTTAGTGATGAATAAGAGGGCAGTGCAGAGCAAAAGTCTAGCCAAAAAGGTAGCTGTGCATAACGAGGAAGATAGGGATGATGAGGTAAAGGAATGGTATTATTTTAAAGATTTAAGATAACGGGAAAAGTGTTAGAGGGAGTTAAGAATAGTACTGTTAGTGAAACTCAAGACAGTTTTAAGCATGCATTTTATCCTGCAACTTGACATATTCTTTGAGGAATATGCCATAAATGGTAAATTCTGGGGAATGTGGCATTGGGATGAAGTAGCCATCATCAGCTTAACCTGAGTGTCAGCTATAAGTTTTTATCTATTTTCTTGTCTTGGGAGAATCTTGGTGTCGTGCTAGGTTCAAATGCGCCACGAATCTTGTAATCTTTCTGTTGGTAATAATATGAAAAAAATCAGAGCTCCCTCTAGAGCACAGAACATTTTGTTGTTGAACCAGCTATTAGCTTGTTTATAACTTTCCCCCCCCCTTTGGCTTTAATTCATAGCTTTAAAACCAGAAAAAACAAAACTTGCTGTTTGTGGAAGAAACCACACTTTAGTTTACACAGGTATGTAACCTATATTATATACATATTAAAGATAGATTTCTTCCTTTGCTTTCATGCAAAATTACATTAGGAACCCCAGGAGTGTTTAGGAAATAAAAATGAATTAAAATGGGACTGTTAAACTTGGGGTTTTGATATCCAGTTCTTTGAATGCTTGATTTATTCTGAGCCAATGCACTTATAAAATAATGTTATATAGGAGTTTACTAGCAATAGACAGATGAAAAAATTTCTTGCTGGCATTTGAGGTGTGGTTAACAATTATCAATATTTCATTTAAGCACTGTAAAGGTATATTAGTATTTTTTATATATCTGTACTCAAATGTAGCTTTGACAAGTAATTTATCTTTATTAGTGTGAAGTTATATGTTTGAGTATATACAGTAGAACTGAATGTTTTCAAGTCTTCAAATGTTGTTGCATTTTGATTAGACAAGGTAGTCTGCTATTTCAATGACAAGTTGCTTTATTAAGCTATAAATAAATAAACTGTAGATTTAAACTAAATAAATTTTTAGAGAGACAGTATACAGAGAATTGATGCAAATTCTTGTCATGCTTCTAAAATTTATGTCATGGAATAGCCATCTTTCCTTTAGCTTGCAGTAATGTTATAAAGAGGATTGTTTGATTATTAGGAGTTTTATGTATGTGGAGATCCTGAGCACTGTAAATAAGACTATTAGAATAAAACAGAACATTTTAATAACAATTGAGTATGCAAGACTGCACAGGGTAAATACTAGGCACTTTTAGTGTAGATGCTGGCTACATAATTTGTGGCCATATATATAGCAAGGACCATTTATAAATTGTATGTCAGTTGCTTATTACATTTGTGTCCAGACTTGTGTTTTTAATGGGACTTATCTTTTTCATCATAGATGAGCACTTTAGATGTGAAACATACTAAAATTGAAGATATATCTTAAAGTTCTCTTAAGCTAATATTCAGCTTTAACTTCAATTTTTAGATTCTAAAATAAAGACCTAGTTAATTAAAAGTGCTTTAAATATTAAAATGAGTAAAATAATAAAAATCTAAGCAAAATTATATTTCATTCACAGTACTCAAATCTATCAAGTTACGTGTCTCTAATTTATGTACTAATACAACTTCAGTTTTCTTGCCTGTGACATCATTCACAATTTTCTTCCTGCTTTATCTTAAAATATATGTTAATTATGGAAGGAGCTGCTTCTGCCTGCCGGGGCTATTAGTAGTCATTTTCTCAGAACTCTTGCAGAACTTCAGATTGTATTTACTTTTTAGATCTTTCTCCAGAATGGTGGGAAACACAGTTAGTCTAAGTACATGTAAGGCCTTCAGAAAGTTCTGATCCAAGCATATGCAGGAAAGCCTCCTTGCTAGCTGCAACATAAACTGCTAATGTCAACTTGAGGATATTTCAAGGCATTAGACCCCAACTTTTCAGTTATGTATTTCCATCAAAAATTTAATTACTTACTCCAGTTTCTCTGCCTCTTTATCACTGATGAGAATGTCTTCATTCTGTGTATTACATGTGCTTTTCTGTATGCAGAAAAAGGAAATGTGTATGCTGCTGGAGGTAACAGTGAAGGTCAGTTGGGATTAGGTGACACAGAGGAAAGGACCACATTTCATTTAATTAGTTTTTTTACCAACCAGCACAAGATCAAACAGCTAGCAGCTGGATCATACACCTCAGCAGCAGTAACTGGTAAGAACAACGGCTAATAAAATCTATTTATGTGTGTCCAGCCATGTTTCCAGGGAAACATTTATTCCAGCATTCTGTATGCATGTGTGGGTGTATTTTCCATGCCTCCCTGTCTTCTTTCCCTAGTGACCATAGTGATTTTTTGATAGCCAGTTGTCTGTTTCGACACAATTTAGTGAGGGGTGGCAGGCTCATTAACTTCCTACAATTTTTGTGAAAGTAGACGTTTTCCGTGAGCGATGGCCTGCAATGGGAGCTCAACCCGTCCTAGTTTAGCAGGAATCCTTACAAAGGAGAGACAGTATGAATACCCTCAACATGGGAAAAATCTTCAATTCGTTTCCAGGGAAGCAACTATAAAACATGAATCTTATGAAAACTGAGTTTCTCCAATTCCACTTCTTGCTGCAACGATTTTGGTCTACTGGTACAGGCTACACAGCTGTGTCATTACTAATTCTGAGAGAGGCCAAACCTATGACCTGTTTCTCTGATGGCAGAATTATACAGTTGTGACATGTTGAAGTCCAGACAGTTATAATACTTTAAGCCATTGGATGGGTGGTCCTTTATTACTCTATAATATGATTTCTGAAGTTGTGCTGTAAAGCATCTCTTTTTGTACATGTTTAGGAGAAGTTATCGAGGCTGTCATTTCAGAATGTGACAGCATAAAAGTGTATGAGAGAGATGCTAGCCTCCTCGTTAGGTTTGTATTTTTTTTGTGACAATTGCTAACATTCTCCTGAGATTTGTAAGTCAACTTTGAATGATTTTAGTTCCCAACAGCATCTCTGTAGCACTGTAGATGATACATTTTTTTATGCACAACTTCTTTCCAACCAATAAGAAATATGCCGCGAGAAGACCTCATCTCTTCTAGAAACATCTAGAGATTTTTCATGTTGTTTGCTACCTTTTTTTGGTGTTTGTTTTTTTCTTTTTACTGCTGCCATTGGTCTTTGTGTCAGCAGAGGCTGGTCTTAATAAATGTGGAACAGCTATTGTGATAGTTTAAGGACAACAAAATGAAGCTGGGCAATATAATCACCTGTGAAGAGAACTGAAAGATAAAGCAAGAATAAGTGGGATGTGTACCAAAGTCAGAACAGAGAATAAATTTGGAAGAACGAGAAAGTGGTGACTTGCTGCTAGAAATGAGAAGATGCCTGGAATTCACCGTAATATTTTCATACTGACCTCTGGCAACTGAATTGCCTTATACGCTCAATATTCCTCTCTTTGAAGGAATGTTTTTACATAGTACTTTTCCTGTTGCTATTTATGGTCTAACATCGGTGGATGACTGAGTGTTCAGTGTCACTTTTGAAAAGCTTAAGGGATACCCTCTTACTTCAGACTGTTTTGTTGCATTGTGCTAAATACCATTTTATGTCCCTGAGATCATGACATTTAGTAGTATCATACACAGGGTTAATGAAGTGCGCTTAAGTGGGTAGATGAACTTTTTATTAGTTTTGTTTTTTAAATTGTTAACTATCTGTGTCTTCGTTTTAGAGGATGGGCAGCTTTTTGTGTGGGGTGACAACTCGGAAGGTCAGATTGGCTTGGCCGATGAAGACTGTGTCAGTGTCCCTTGTCAAGTGGATGTTGGAAAACCTGTTTCCTCTGTATCCTGTGGATATTACCACTCTGCCTTGATAACAGGTAAGAGAATGGGAATAGCGGTTAGTGGAGACAAGTCAGTGATTCTCAGATTGTTGGCTTTGTAAAGGTAGCTAAGGAGGCATGCGTTACTTTTGGAACTAGATATGTCATAGTTGTTGAAAACTGCCTTGTGGCAGAAAGTCATCTATCTAGTTTTGTATCACATTGGGAGATTTTACCAGAGACGGGTTCTTTAAAAGGTGGTCCTAATTGATTTATTTGGGAAATTTACATGTAATCTGCTATGTAATTGTGTATTAATGTAGTATGAACAATACTGTGAGAAAAAACTGCAGTTAATTTTCTGCATTTGCACATTGTTGTACAAAAGTATATTAGAAAGAATGACTATCTTGCCACACTATTTTTGTGAAGGTTATGACAAATGTTGTGGATTAATATTATGGTTTCAATAATCCAACTTTTCTTGAGATTATTCATTTTTTTCTGATGATCAAATAATCATCTTCATCTTCTCTAGAAACATAAATATTGAATAGACTTACTAAGTTTTGAGGAAAAATTAATCTCATTTGCTAGCAGTGCAAGATTGTTGTCAAAGTTTGATGTTATGTCTTAAATTTTAAGTTTTGAAGTCAGTTAAACAGGCAGTATACAATATGAGGAGAAGTGTACGCTACAGTGAGTCAGTGTCTGATCTCCAAGCCAACTCACCTCTCTGTTGCTTTGCACCTTACTCTTCCCACCTCTCTGTTGGTTTCCAAAGGGAAAATGCCAGTCATTTTTTAACAATGCCAATATGGATCAATTTATCAGTCAGTACTGATGGTATTGTATATGAGCAGCCATGAATTCTGCTCAGCCATATAGATTTACTTTATTAAGCTTTACAGTTTAGTCCCCTCAGAGTAATTAAAGATTTCAAAGGATCAATAGTTTTGATTGTAAAGCTTTTAATGGGTACCCAGGAACTGTGCCATCAGATGCTTTTCTCAGGTTGCTTGATAAATGCTACTTTTCCACATACAATATCTATAGAGCTCTATGAGAATATGCTCTTAACAGAATGAGAGCTTCCTATGGTGAACAAATATTAATTAGGTGTTATGCTTGTCGTGTGCAACTTTCATTACAGATGCTTTATTACAGTAAATGAATGAAGTGCCTCTGACTGATCAGGAGCTCAGCACCTGTTAGGAAATCTACAGCTTCCTGAACTCAAAATAAATGGAGAAAAAAAAAAAAAAGATCCTTACTTCAAGGATATAGTAGGAAGGTGTGTATTTCTACCTCAGAGCCGAGAGCTGAAGGTCTGGCAAGACTGAAGTGGGATGTGACAAAAGCTCTCATTAGAAGAAAGATTCAGGACAAGTATCTAAGAGCAAGGAGAGAACAGAGTGTGCCAGGTGCTCTAAGGAAGTGGAAACTTTTAATGGAGGGGGATGAGAAAAAGGGATCAGGGTAGCAGCTGGGTAAAAGAAATGGAGCCTCTTAAAATATTAATAAGAAGATGAACTGGCTATCATCTGTGAAAATGGGGAGCTGTTGAACCCATTACTGTTTAAACAGCCCTGGCTGTGAGATGGAAAATCTTAATTTTCAGACTTAGTATCTGCAAATCCTGCACAAACTGGGCTTCAGTCTGTCTCACTGAAACTACTGACATGCGGGTGGCTGCTTTTGTGGTGAAAGGAGAAATATTTTTCTGTTATTTTGCTTTGGGCCCTTGCTGACAGTTTCACTTGGCTGATCCTTTAACTACCATAAAAATTCAGTGTTGGACATCCAGGTACTTTTACTGAATTGATCTTCTGTTGCACTAGTGTCAGTGTATATCCAGACAGTGTTTCAAAGCAAAGCTTATGCATTTAGTGTAAGTGTACCGTAGTCACACATTATTTTAGCTATATAGTTAGCCATTAAACTATGAATTTGGAAGTTCTGCAGACTGAGTCTGTTTGAGTACAAATGTAGTTACCTTATTTTCTTACAGCATAGTTAGGAGGAAAGAAGGCACTATGCTGTTAAAAGATTTTGCCCAAAAAACGGTGATTCTTTTAGTATTACTAGGATTCTTTTTTTACTTGTGGAAAACACTTGCCTGTAGGACTTGCTAGACTGCATCAGAACAATAGTTCACATCCTCAGTATTCTGCCTCTGAGGGGTGGTAGAACACATCAAACTAGGTAATTATGGAGTATTTGGAATATTCATATACAGGGATAGGGGTTTTTCCTCCCAAATTGCCAGTCAGTCATTGAATTATGCCTTGAAGTATGTTTAAAAGTTTGCCTAGCACAGGGAGTTTTCCATGTATTTTCATTGTATGGTTTTATCTTGTATACTAGAATTTAGGGTGATTAGTGTTATTGTGGAGGAAATATCTGGAAAAGAAAGTGGCTCTGTATTTCCAGAAGTGATATTTGAACTATTCAGAGGAGTGTATAATCTGTATTAATTCCCTCAACATCAGTAAACTATACCAGCAGAACTTTTATAGATTGTGATTGTTGTTACTATGGAAGAAATGGGAGAAACACTGTTAATGGAAAGCTTTCAACACCTGTAACTTATCAGTTATTAGAATACTGTAGAATTACTACATTTTGACTGTTTAAACATGACTTGTACATAAAAAAGCATCAAATAATAGACTGTCATTAATAATAAAACATAGTTGCAAGATGCAGGACTTTATACATGTTGCTGGGCTGAACTGATGAGCATGGCACCATATTGTTCCCTTTCTTAATATGTTTATGTTTTGACATGAGCTGTATACTGGCTAAGCAAACTGTTAGGATCACAGGCGTATCTGGGTTAAAACTAAAAGGTGGTTAATAAGGATGCTAGAATACATAGTGTGGTCACAGAGTGCCCTCTCCAGGGCAGGATGTTCATTAATAAGAGACTACTGAGAAAAAAGAAGTGGCGAAGTATGGATTCCAGCTTTTTTTTTTAAAAAAAAAGAACCCTAAAGTTGTTATTTCTTTGAAACTGCTGGTTTTATAAAAGATTTTTTAGTAGGCATTTGTCTTTAAGGTGTTTAACTAGTATAAAGCTAAGTGTAATGTCAGTGAAAAGTAGAGTGGAATCCTGGCGCAAACCTTAGTAGATAAAAGCATGTTTTATGGAAATTGTACAGCATTCAATTATATGGATTTATACTTCAGTTCTACAACCCTCCCCCCACCCCTGAATTTTCTCAAATCTAGGAGTTCCAAAATGGTGATCTGTCACCTTTCTTAGTTTTGCTTTTTACAATGCCCGCTTTGCAGATGATAATTCGACTATTAAACATGTCAGTCATCTGTATTCTACCACGTACTCGTAGGCCTCACTGACTCCAAAAGTGGCTGTGGAATAGAATAACAGAATGTATCCTGACTTAAAAAACACTTCTGAAATTTAGGCTAGGCACAAGTACAGGCAATAGCTAGCTCATTTCCATGTGCAGATTAGGAAGGTGGTCTGGTTGCTCACTTCATGTTTGAAAGATGATTGTTTGATCCATTTTCTTCTCACTTTGCATTCTTCAAAGAGCTCCACTGAATAGAATTTTTTAGTTTATAGTTTCCAGCCCTGTTTAGGACTTTTTCACAGTATCCACTCCCTTTCGTTTCTTTTGGCAGACTTCAGACATTAGGTCCCCATATTAGAGGTATGCTTCAAACAAAGCAGCAGAGAAGGAAAGAGCTGGAAGAGGGCAGCAATGATTTGCAGTCCATGTGCAGATCTTTACTTGACTAGCCTTTGGCCACGCTCACTCAAGAAGTCACAGTTTTTCAGAAAGCATTAAGCTTGGCAAGCATATGAAAGGCAGGTCCTGCCTGACCAACCTGATCTCCTTCTGTGACCAGCTGACCTGTGTAGTGGATGAGGGAGAGGCTGTGGATGTTGTCTACCTGGACTTTAGTAAGGCCTTTGACACTGTTTCCCACAGCATCCTTCTGGAGAAACAGGCTGCTTGTGGCTTGCGTGAATGTGTGCTTTGCTGGGTAAAAAACTGACTGAATGGCCGAGCCCAGAGAGTGGTGGTGAATGGAGTTAAATCCAGCTGGCAGCCAGTCATGAGTGGTGTTCCTCAGGGCTCAGTTTTGGGCCCAGTCTTGTTTAATATCTTCATCAGTGATCTGGATGAGGTGATTGAGTGCTCCCTTGGTAAGTTTGCAGGTGACGCTAAGTTGGGCAGGAGTGTCAATCTGCTTCAGGGTAGGAAGGCCCTGCAGAGGGATCTGGACAGGCTGGATCGATGGGCAAACGTCAGTTGTATGAGGTTCAACAAGGCCAAGTGCTGGGTCTTGCACTTGGGTCACAACAACCCTATGCAACGCTACAGGCTTGGGGAGGAGTGGCTGGAAAGCTGCCCGGCGGAAAAGGAGCTTGGGGTGCTGGTCAACAGCTGGCTGAGCACTAGCTAGCAGTGTGCCCAGGTGGCCAAGAAGGCCAACGGCATCCTGGCTTGTATCAGGAATAGTGTGGGCAGCAGGAGTAGGGAGGTGATCGTGTCCCTGTACTTGGCACTGGTGAGGCTGCACTTGGAGTACTGTGTTCAGTTTTGGGCCCCTCACTAAAAGAAAGACATTGAGGTGCCAGAGTGTGTCCAGAGAAGGGTAACAAGGCTGGTGAGGGGTCTAAAGAACAAGTATGATGAGGAATGGCTGAGGAAGCTGGGGCTGTTTAGTCTGGAGCAGAGGAGGCTGAGGGGGGACCTTCTTGCTCTCTATAGCTGCCTGAAAGGAGGTTGTAGTGAGGCAGGTGTTGGTCTTTCCTCCCAAGTAACTAGATAGGACAAGAGGCAATAGCCTCAAGTTGCCTCAGGGGAGATTTAGATTGGATATTAGGAAAAATTTCTTTACTGAAAAAGTGGTCAGACATTGGAAGAGGCTGCCCAGGGAGGTGGTGGAGTCCCCATCCCTGGAGGTGTTCAAAAAGCATGTAGATATGGCACTTCAGGACATGTTTTAGCAGGCATGGTGGTGTTGGGTGGATGGTTGGACTTGATGGTCTTAAACGTCTTTTCCAACCTGAATGATTCTATGATTCTACATATAGCTCATTTGTTCACTGGAGGAGATGGGGAGCAGGAAATGCCAGTGTATCTGACCGTTGCTCTGGTGTTCACAGGGGAATTACATTCATGGAGTCAGAAAGGAATTGAATATTAATATATTAAGACCTCTTCTAGTGTTTCCCCTTCCTGAACTGTTACTATAAGCAAGGTCAAGAGAGTCTCACTGAGAAGATGTCTTTATTTCATAGAGAGCTTTGCAGGTTCCTTGAATTCCTGTTTTTGATGTACTTTATCATTATTTTTAAGGACCAGTTTTAAAGATCATCCATTCCTCAAATGCTTCAGTGCTCAGAATTTCAGCATTTGAGGTGATTTCAACCAATTTGGTCTTGAATAAATACTACTTTTTTTTTCTTCATTCATTTAAAGGGTCATAGAGTGATCCATTTCTTTTGTCTGTTTCCCTCATTTGCCACCAGCCAGGTCTCGTTTCTTCTCTCATCATTTCCTTGACATGCTCCTGTGACCTAACGTTTGGTGATACAGAAAATGTGCTACACTAGGGAAGGTTTAGCATGTGAGAAAGTGACTCATATGAGAGAAGAAAATGAAATAACCAGGTTCCATTGTGAATAGAATGTCCTTAAAATGCAGATGTACTGCACACATACTGTACTCAAATTTTATCTGAGTTTGACTGGATTCTTTTTATGGTTGATAGCTATTCAGCATAGTTTTTAGAGTACTATTTGCCTTAAAAGGATGTGTAATGTATTCAAAAATTGCTTTAATAAATGTGTTTATCTTTGTTAGCTGGATTATTAAGTTGAAAAAATGTAGTAAAGTTGATTAGTTTTGGAAGTCAGTGGAAGCTTGGCCATTTGAATCTCTAATCCTATTAATTAGATTGTGATTGGATTAATATTTGCAGTGCAGTAGTGTTTAAAAAGAAGTGCTGGTTGCTTCAAAGAGAACTGCGCAAGTAGTTAACTCCCAAGTGCTTTTGGGGGTTTATCAGCTTGTTTCTAGAAATATATGGCAGATCCAAGAGTATTAAAACAATAATTACCTTCCAAAAAATACAGGATTCTTTTTGTTGTTTGTGGTTTTTTTTCCTTTCTTTTCACTTAGAATCCCTAATAAAATATCTTTCTGTCAATGGAATGTTTTGGTTACAGAAGGCCTCACATTGCAGTTGATTTTTTGGTTGTTAATTGGGCTACTGTTTAGGAATAGCAAATTGATGCTGCTGCGAATAACTGCAAACTATCAGCCTGTTCAGAGTATTTCTGCACATAGGTAGAAGAATAAAGATCAGAGTTAAAACAGAAAATCGAACTGAACAGAGAAGCCTAAACACAGTCCATAGTTTACAAATGAAATGAATTATACTTTTCTGCAGCTGAGATCATTTGCGGTTTCTTAATAAACACAAAGAGGTTGAAATGACTGCAAAACACCTCTTAATTTTCTAAGTGTAGAAGAGTGCAACAAAGGTATTTCTGCACAGATACATACAGGTAAATGAAGTGTTATAATACTGTTGGTGTAGTTAGTGTCTGCAGGAAAGAAAATGTCAGAATGATAGAAAAAATAAGGACAGCTGGGAGGATGGGGTGACACTTCCGATGATGATAGTTGGGAAATACAGTCGCTATCCTGTTTCATTGCCTTGCTGAAGAGAACGTAGGTCTCTGAATAGATTGTGGGTGGCTACTCTTAATAGCCTGAGCCCTGTGAAACCCTGCAGGAAGCCTGACATTGAGTGAGATTGTATTATTGTCATTCCCTGATTGCCTCTCTGTGCAGTTACAGTGTTCAGCAAAGACAGAAAGTCCAGGTATTAGCCTTAGTGGCCCAGGAGCATGGTACTTGAAGAATCTGTGCTGTTGCGAGAGGCAGAAGTGATCTGGGAAAGTACGGAAACCATATAAAACAGTCTGGCATTTCTCTGACTAAGGCAGAGGCTAAATTTCTTAGGTCTTGTAAGCGTTACAAATAAAGATTGTGCTGCCAAAGCTATGTTCCAAATCTTTGGTGGAAGTGCTGGGTTGCAACTTTATGTTGAGGCTTAGGACCCGTTTTCCATTTAAAGCAGGAATTTGACTTTTATGAAAAAAAGTGCTTTTTACAGATTTTGCTCTTTGAGTGTGTCATACTTTTTTCATAATTCTGAAGTTAATTGATAAATTTATGCATTCAAAAAAATTTGAAGCCAAGGTATTTTAAAATATGCCTAATCTCTTTCATGTTTTTTTTTTTCTTCAGTGAACTTTACCATAAAATAGAAGACATACTTCAAATTTTCCCTGTAGGTAAATTCAATTGAAAACCTATCCTCAGGCTTCCTTTGAAGAAAACACATAATGATTTAAACCTTTTTTTTTTTTTTGCTTATTGTGGACTGTCAGTGCCAAAGGTAACATACGTCACAAATGAGCGTGACTGCTGCAGAATTAATTCCTCTGAGAAGATGGGAGGAGAAACACTGCTTTATTAAAAGACATAGTAGTTCAAGGGTTTTCAAAATTACTCAAAGTCCTTCTGGTGGAGGATCCTGAGAACAGCAGTCTGTGCTGCTCTGCTCTATCCATCCACTGCTGTTGTCACTCTAGGACAAAGTAATCAAGAGGCAAGTGCCACAAAATTAAAAAAAAAAAAAAATATTGCTGGCAAAAGAGTTTTCCAGGAAAAACATTTTTGAATCTAGTTTGTCTGTTGGATTTGGAGATGACTTGAATGAAAACGTATTACTAGCTAGTTGTCCCATAATTACACAAAATGAAGATGTGGTTTCGCAACCTGAAATTCTTGCTCAGTTTTTATTCATACAAAAGGAAATTTTAAATGAGTGTATTGCCAGAGTAAAGCTTAGGAAGATTAAGTAAAAATGACACATTTCTTACTGACACCAGTTCTGAATTTCTCATCATCAGAATTAAAAATTCAAAAAGATAAAATTCCTTTGCTGGCTTGGCTTGGCATGCTCTAGTTTTAGTAAACTTCAGTTGTGAATCATACCTTCAGTTTTTATTAACTTGGTTTTAATAATTTCACTAATGTCATTGAGAATGCATATTGTAGCTTCATTTTATTGAACTTTACATTTTTACTCAAAGGTTTACTTTTAGCTCTTCCCTTTTTCCTGTTTCTGTGTAGGCTTATTCATTGGGTTTTTGCCGTTATCCTTAAATTCCCAAATTTTAAGTTGTGGCTGATAAAGTGCAAGGAAAAAGCGATAAATCTAGCCGCTGTGCAAACAGAGGAATATTCACAAAGGCTAACAAAAAAACTAGTAATAAGCTTGTTTTTGTATGCTCTGCCTATGTTCAATGGAGGGAGGGATGGACTTTTCTAATGATCAATCCTGAACACCTAATTAAGGCTTCAGCTTTGAAACTTTCTTTGAGCTCATCTGTTTTCACTGTCTATGGAGAAAGACCAGTATTTCTAATGTTAACCCAACTTCATGTTGGCATGCAATTAATGGCTTTTGAATAAGAATCTCTCTGATAGTTGTGCGTTGTGCAATAGTAATGCCTCTAAACGCTGTAAAAGTAAATTTGTGAACACTAAATGTATCCCTCTGAAAGTAAAAGTACATTTTGTACTGAAGAACAAATCTGCATGTTTCCAAAACTATTGTAGGTGGGTGCTTCTGATGACTGAGCTTTAATAATGGAGTATATGTCTGAGGTTAGTTATTATTTTGATTATGGAACTGTAGCTATCTCTTTGAATTTCCTTTACAGACAGCTCCTACGCTATTTTAAACATTTCTTTATCTTGGACTAGCTCCGTGTGAGAGATTTTTTTTATCCTTCTGCTTAGTAATATCCAACTGTAATTAAAAACCAAACTTATTCTTACATAATAGTGTATGATGATCTTTTTGGTAGGTAATTTCAAATTCAGATTGTGGGCCACAATTTGCTATGAGGACACTACTCTGCAGATACTCTACCTAGACCTCATTCTGACCTATTAGAATAGTTGGGGGCCCCTTAGCATGGAAAATCAGAAATGTAGATAAATTGGAAGAAAAGGATGCAGGTAAATGTAAAATGCAGATAAATATAAAAAAAGTAGATAAATGTAGTTAAACTGTAAAAAAAGAAGTACATTTTACATGTTCCATTTTTAACTATGGTAGAGGGATACATAGAATGCTGTCTTGAATGGCAGTGAGAAAGCGAAGGGAGTGATTGGAAAGAAAAAACAAAGCACACTTGAAAGTAAAATAAGTCACCCAAATTGGTGGTTGAACAGTTGTTGAACTGGATTCTTAAAAATTCTGGGTGAATGAGAAGGGTCTTGTGGTATGATTATGTAGCAGATCAGAAAGAAGTTACAGGAAGAGATCTATGAAGACCTCTCAGTATTTTTTTGAACTTAATTCTGGTGGAGTTATTGCTATGCAACCACTGCTGTATTCCTGTTGTTGGATATATAGCTCTCTTCTTGCTGTCCAGACTACACACAGCTTCATATCATTTACTCTGCTTTTTCTTTTTTTCTCTCCATCTTCAAGAAGAAAGTGTGGCTTTTCCATCAAAATTCCATGCAAAACGATTTTCTTTTTTAACTGAGCTTCTTCCAAGCAACTTCAGTTGACATAAACACTGATTACAGAGGGAATTATAACCTCTCAGAAGCAGGATATGTATGGGGTTTTTTTTCCCTCATCTAGATTCCTTGCAGGCTAAATTATGCAGTCCTCATCTTGGAGAGGGGCTAAAATTTAGCCCCTTGTCCCATCAAAGCAGGCTGCTTTGCACAGCTCTTTGGACATTATACAAATATGTTCAATTATCCTGTAATGTTCGTACATTTTTCTATCTTACTGATTTGTGTCTGCAGCAGTCTTGACAACCCATCCGTGCTTCTGAGTGCATGCTGGAAATCCTGCTCTGCTCTGTATTTTCACAGGAGATGGTGAGCTCTATACTTTTGGAGAACCTGAGAATGGGAAACTTGGATTATTGCCTGAACAGCTGAAGAACAATAGAGTCCCACAGCCTGTACTGGGAATTACGGAAAAGGTTAATAAGGTTGCTTGTGGTGGAGAACACACAGTGGTGCTGACAGGTACGCAGTTAACTGGCTTTTTTTACAGCCCTATAACTTTATCAGTAAACTCAGTTTAAAGAATTTACATCTCACTGGAATGTGAGATGCTATAGTGTTCCTAACTGGAAGACTGTTGTACACCAAGGAGGTAGAAATCCATGTAACAGTAACCTAAGTGCTGACCTGTGCTGTGCTGTGCTGCTCCTATAGTTTGACGTTCAGGCCTGTACTGCACATATCTCTCTGCTCAGGACTAACTTCACCAGCTAATTCTAACAAAGGAGCTTACAAGCAGCTCCTACTTGGTTACTTGGTGGTTACACTACCTGCGTGTCCTTACCTTTATCTAAAACCTCACCGGCAAGTTCCCCTGTGAATGTCCTTCCTATCTGACAGTATAAATGATAAATAGAGTTGTTTTGCTTGTAAGAAAATCCTATAAGAGCTCAAATGACCAAAATGGGGTAACCTTCCATGGATGGGGTCTGCGTAGCATGCTGTGCCTGGCTGGAGGCCTGTTCCGTTCCACACAGCTCAGGATTCCCAGCATCTGAAGGGATGTAAGATTATTGATACTATCTTCTTTTTCTTTATAATATTAGCTCCAATAAATAGGAGTTTAAGAGATACTTTACTGAGTTTGAGTGACTTTCTTACTGGGATTGTAACAAGCCAGCACCTCCTAGCACAACGCAGATGATCGATGTTTCTTTTCTCTCAGGAGCTTGAAAGTGGTATTGGCGTGCGTGTTGGGGGGAAATTTTAGAGGAATGCTTCCATTCTGTAGTAAATTTAAATGACGCTGGATATTTAGGAAGGTGTTTAGGAAGTCACTTTTCAAGCAGCTGTCTGTTAATAGTGATAGAGATGCACAATCTACTGGATGCCTAAATGGATTAAATATCTCTTTTGTGATACAAAATTTGCCTGTGACTTTAAGCAGAATCTTTAACGTATGTATAAAATTAGTACAGATATAGGCATTCAACATATCATACAAGTTATAAAAATAAGCAAATAAAACTGTTATAGACTAGTTCACAGTATTGTATGTATAGTACTTGAAAGATGGAATATGGTGTATATTACTGCACCATTAAACAGTTGTGTCCCAATGGTGAATTAGCTTTTCAAAGAGATATAGGCAAAGCATTGCTGACTGTTTATTTCCACAAGTTCTCTCCTGAACTGTAGTACTATAGAAGCAAGAAAGGGGAGTTTGACTTTGCCTACAGATGATTTGAAAAATACCAGCTTTGGCTTGTAATGAATTCCGCAGTTGTATAATATGCCTGTAATTAATCTCCTACCAAAATGCAAAAGCTATAAAAAGAAGTAGGACGTATAGATATCAGTCCTTAAATCTGTATTTTGAAAATCCTGAAGTCATCTCTTGTCAATCTGGTGGAGTGCCTTCAAGGTTATGTAACCAAAATTTCTAAAATAGAAATTGAAAATCTAACTGAAATTGTAAGTGATATGATGTGGTATTGTACTGCAAGCCACTGGAGAGAGTACAGGTGGAAGTGATGTGCTGGGAAAGGTTATTTGTAATGATGAGTCAAGCTGCAAGATTCTGGGTAGGTTAAAACTCCTTTGGGAAGACTGTGAAGAGGAAATAACAGTAGCCAATGCCAGAAATAATGCAAACATTTGTCTACATTTCAATGCCTTTGTCTCTCTTCTTCCACCAACATACAGTCTTACCCTGGCAGTGTTCTATGTCATAAAATAAATTTCTTTGCATGAAATCAGATTGTCATTATTATGAAAAAAATTACTATAAATTTAGAACCAGCAAATGTATAAATCGTAGCATTATTTTATGGGTTATAAAGTGAAGTTCTGCAGAAGAATTTGATTATCATTATTGATTTTTTTTAACCATAAATCTGAAGCCAACCAATAGATTTTTTGCTTTAATGGTACTTCATGTGATAAAATTTCATTGTAACAAATGACTGTTACAGAGATTTAGTAGAAGGATGTAGACCTGGACATCAGCATTATAGTCAAGTCTGTCCAAGAGCTAGAACAAAAAGGCAAAATATAAACTCCAAAAAAAAAACCAGTGAAGAAAACACTATAGTAAGTCAGTGTCTTAGTATGTAAGATTTACTTGCCTGTGGAAATAGATTTTGTAGTAGAAGGCAAATAGGAAATTCAGTGCTGGCTTAGCTGGCAGTTGATGATCAAAGTGCTGAGTGCCAGAAGATCCAGCTGAGTCAGGAGGAGAACAATATCCTCCAACAAAGTACATTTTCCTGAAGAGTAATAGTTGTTGTGATAAGAGTGAAAGATCAGATAGATATTTGTTAATGTCACTCAGCTACTATTAAATAGGCTACAGGTATGGACTTCTGCCTAAGACACTTGGAACAAAAGAGTAGAGGATAATGGAAATATTGCCTCAAGTGAAAGATACTTCGTCAGGAGTGTTGACATACAGAAAATTTTCTGACTCAAAACAAAACTTGGGAAAAAGATTGGGAAAAGAGATAGTTTTGGATACTGTAATCATTTAGAAAGTGAGTGTAGCATTCATGCATTATAGGCTTTGCACCAGAAACTTCACTTAAAATCAGTACTGAAGTGTATATTGCGTCTTGAGATGATGAAGTGGCGTGACCACTAATTGAGAATTCTGATGAGGGATATATCTTTAGAGAGGAGCAGAAATATTTACACATCTTTTAAGCTCATTTTCCTAAATTAAGAACGTTGTACAATTTTGAAGAAATTCTGAATTTCATGTATCAACTCCCGTGAAAATGAGTGCTGTTTAGCTTTAGTAAGACAATATACACTGATACAGTTTTCATCTTTTCAGGGTCTTTCCAGTTTTTCAGAGTGTGTCATTTCAGTCTTAAAAAATAAGAAGTGAGTGTCTGACTATTGTATATTCCCCTGTTTCATCTATCTTGTTTAACATAGGAATAGGGTAGGAGAAAATGTCGTATGGAGAAGCTGTTGCACATCTTGGCTCATTTCTTGTCATCGGTTCTACTTAGGGTTTATCAAATTAGAAGAAAGCACAATCCGGTTATCTTACTGAGTACGAGGCAAGTTTCTTCCTGACTCTCATACATAATTAGTCTATTCCAAAGTATTTAATTTGATTTCTTTTTTATGACTGTCTTATCTATTCTACTGGCACTTTTGTATGGTAAGAACCACTGTTATCTGGGTAATTAAATCAAACTACGGTTTGGAATCTCTCCAGCAAGTATCAGAGTAAATGGTAGAAAGTATATATTAAAATGATTCACTATTTTTCTCTGAAACTCCAAAATGGGAAACTCAATTTTCTTCACAGAGAACAAAAAAACTGTTGAGAGCAATGATTAGAAAACAAACTTTTTTTAAAAAATTTTTTTAAGTTTTATAAATTTTGAATATGGTATTGGAAACCATTTTCTTTATGAGTCTTATTGTTACTTCTGCCTTTAATATTTGCAGTTGTTCTAGAGAATAAACAGAATTGCAGTTAAAAATTCTATCATGCAAAAGCTTTCTCTCACCGTAGCAGCACAGACTGACTCATTTCATGACAGTCTGTCAGCCGGTTCAAGAAGCTCATATCCTCATCCCAGATGACTTCTCTCAGAGACTTAAAAAAATACTTCCACTAGCCACAATGCTTGCCAAATGCTTCCCACTGAAAATGAAAGCTGTTGGTGTCATCACTTTCAAAAGAAATATAAGAGAGCAGCAATCCCAGTTTGCGTACTTTTTGAATAAAGCTTTTAAAAAAGTAGAATAACAATAGCTTGTGAATCTAGAAATTGGAGAAGAAACACATGATTGGGAGTGGCCTTAGTATCTTCCATTTTTTCAGATGGTGACAGATCCTCTGGGAATAATCCTCTTTATAAAAGGAGATATTACCTCTTTTTATTCTCTGAAGGGAGGGAAAGCAAAGATACTCTTCAAAGGAAAAAGTGAAGCAGTCCTTCGAGAACAGATTGTTTGACGTAACAGTACAGCACATTAGTGCATTCGTGTGTAAAATGTTGGATTTTTCATCTTCTGTCTCAAGGTCTTTTAAAAAGAAAAGAAAGTCAAGATACCCCTTTGACAGAGAATGAAAAGGATGAAAATGCTCGATCTTTTCTTGACAGAACTGACTGTTCAAATCATATCTAGATTTCTCAAACCATTCTTAAGTCTGTATACTATTTATACTGAAATTCCCAAGTCCAATTACTAGCTCTCGTAAAACTGAGTATTGTGTCGAAAGCTGATTTTTACAGCAACATTTTTCAGCATAACCTGTTTAAGAATAAAGCCATAGTAAGAGTGAATAGTCCATTGGCATAATAGTAGTAGTAGTCATAATAATAACAATGGTGGTGATGATGTTCAAAGGAAATGAATCTGTGTGGAGAGATATAAACGTACCTGTCTTGTTTCTGATTTTCTTCTGTGGATTTTTAACTTGTCTATAGCCTTAAATACATAGCAAGGAATGCATGAATCTTAAAAACACTCTTGGAGCTCACTCAGTTCTTTCAGCAAATAACATGTGTTAAACAAAACCCTGAAAGCTATATAGATTTTTGCTTAGGACTATTTTATTTACAGTGACAACGGTCATGGAATTAAAGAACTGTTATGTGTTCCGGAAGATGCCTGTGAAGGTGGAAGATAGGCAGTTACAGGGAGATATCCCTGTTCTTCCAAAGAAGGAAATCTAGGAAGTAAAGGAGAAGCAGTTCCAGCACGCAAGGGCTGGAGGTCACTTGGAACAGTGAAGCCATTGGCTTCTGTGCAAGCTCTGAAACTAATTCTCTTTGTCCTTCAAGGGCCCTTCTCATGGGCTGCTGCTGAGGAGGCAGCAGGTCCTTCATCGAGGCCAAGGTGGGACCTGTGTTCAGTTTCTCTTGGGTGCTGTTGGTATGGCTGAGCCCTCCTAGTGATGCACTGACGCACTGGAGGCAGCGCAGCTTTCCTTGTGCTGCTGCGGCCAGATGTCTGTCCTCTCCACTTGTACCACTCTAGTGCTGCCTGCCTTGACCATTCCACAGGATTATCAGCAAAACCCCCCAAAACCTGGCTTATGGAGCTGAGCTGGCTCCCCACGTAGCCGGGTGGACAGCAGAGGCAGTGCAGGAAGGGACTGAAGAAAGCGAACGGGGGAGCGAGATCTGCCCTTTTGCTGGCAGCACGTTTCATTTGTCTCATCCAACCATGGCATTACTGGGACTGAGGACAGTAAGGAGGTGACAGTGGGGCTGTATCCATTTTTGGATCCATGCTGTCAGCAAATTAATTTGCAAATTCAAGCTCTGAATGATGAAATTCACCTCTGACATTTTATCGCAAAGTCTATGAGGTTGCTTTGCCAAAGACTTCTCTTTCCATGTATTTATAAAGACAAATTGGAGGAAATATCTGATTTCTGCTGAATGGGATTGTTACTGAGGTTTGGCCTCACTTCTGCACCGGAGTGTTGAATCATTTAAGAAAGGTGCCACGTTTTTGTCTTCCTATGTCTTGATAACTGACTAATAAGCGAATTTTAGGAGGAGCAAAATTTAGGTGCCCCTGCTCTATAGGGGCAGTAGAAAAAATCCTTCTTCTTATAAAGGCACTTTAACCTGGTTTTGGATTGGCCCATTCTCCTCTTTGTCACTGGAAATTGGGGAAAGAAAATAACTTCCTGTACTTCTAAAGTTATAGTTTGAGAACATCTCCCTTTAAAGACAAATGTCTTTAGAGGTCGTACGCATTTTATGACAAAGGCATTGCATATTTCAAGCTAGGATTAAAGATAATATGAAAAACTCCACCATCACACAAAATAATTATGTTAATCAGATAAAGCCATATAGTTTGAAAATGACAAAACCAGCAAGTTTCCAAAGAAATGTTAAGACAAATGCATTACTTTTAAACAGAATTTATGGAATAAGACATTTACTAAATGAGAAAGCCATTTACTAAAATGAAGATGAGATGTGCTTCACTTGGAGAAAGCTCCTTTCTTTCTGGAGTAGTTTCTTGATTCTTATGCAGAAAGTGTAAATATTACAGAAAATTTCTTAGTTGTTTTACTTTTTGAAGATCCTGAGGTGGTGTTGCTTTCTTACAAATTCCTTCCTGAAACTGCCAGGAGAGGGAGCTTTACTATTACGTTTAGGAAAAAACCCCAGCTTTACTGAACATTTCTCATCTACAGTCTGAAAAAGTGTGAGACCATTGGGTTTATTTTATGGAGTGAATTCATGACATCGTAATATGGAACTATTTAAAAGGGGCAGAAAGGGCAAACTCTTTCCTAGAATGAACATTTCCATACATAGTGTTAACAGTATTTCATGATGGTTCCTTTGAAATCGGAAAGTTCAATGTGAGTTGATAAGTGTGCTATGGTAGTAATATGGAATCTGGTCTGTTCTCTGCTTTTTCTTTCCCTGATAGTGGTGAAGGATTAGTTTGAGGGAATGGTAACATAATTTGTTTTTAATATTTCTCCAGTTTGTGGCTGCTCTGAGAATTTGGTCGCACAGTATAAACTACTTATATGGCACTGAAACTTACTTTGCTGTTCCAGTGACCGTGTTTCCTTGACACAAAGAAGTGGTCAAAAAGCAAAGATTCTCCATCAATTGTCGCTCCACACATTCAGCTGTGGATACCCATTCCTCTCTTGCTTTTGAAGGTAGTGAGATTTTTGACCTGATGGCATCTGTGCAGCAGGAACAGGCATGCTCTGCACCATGTTCATGACAATGATGTAACAATATATTGCTCCAAAGTCTCAGTTCTTTTCCCTTCACATAGCATATTTTTTGTCCTTCTCGATCTTTCGCAGGTTTTCATAACAATTTTTCAAGCTCTAATTAGTATGAGCAGCCCTGAGGAGAAGAACTTGGGGGTACTGGTGAATGAGAAGCTCAACATGACACAACAATGTACTCTTGCAGCCCAGAAAGCCAACCGTATCCTGGGCTGCATCAAGAGGAGCATGGCCAGCAGGTCGAGGGAGGTGACTCTGCCCCTTTACTCCACTCTTGTGAGACTCTACCTGGAGTACTGTGTCCAGCTCTGGAACCCTCAACATAAGAAAGACATGTATGTGTTGGAGCAGGTCCAGAGGAGGGCCACGAAGATGATCCGAGGGCTGGAGCACCTCTCCTACGAGGACAGGCTGAGGGAGTTGGGGCTGTTCAGCCTGGAGAAGAGCAGGCTCTGGGGTGACCTTATAGTAGCCTTCCAGTACCTGAAGGGGGCCTACAGGAAGGATGCAGAGGGAGTTTTCACAAGGGTGTGTAGTGATAGGACAAGGGGGAATGGCTCTAAACTAAAAGAGGGCAGATTTAGATCAGATATTAGGAAGAAATTCTTCACCATGAGGGTGGTGAAACACTGGAACGGGTTGCCCAG
>Ga0065711_1030473_pt1 | contig 32389 bp, 19 predicted proteins | sample Hoacrofraction12_FD_59098 | JGI IMG/M metagenome (GOLD analysis project Ga0065711, IMG submission 59098) | Hoatzin crop microbial communities from Cojedes, Venezuela - Epithelial fraction 12 v2 (version 2) | ecosystem: Host-associated > Birds > Digestive system > Esophagus > Crop | place...
GGCTGCCCAGGGAGGTTGTGGAGTCTCCTTCTCTGGAGATATTGAAGACCCGCCTGGACAAGGTCCTGTGCAGCCTGCTGTAGGTGACCCAGCTTTGGCAGGGGGGTTGGACTCGATGACCCACAGAGGTCCCTTCCAACCCCTACTATTCTGTGATTCTGTGAATATTAATTGCTGTTTTTGAAGAACTTTGAGATGCTATATTTGGATGAAAGCCAAGCATACAGACCAACTTCTCTACTGATAGGAGGGGATTAAATGTCTTTATCCTTTTCTGCTTTCTGTTAGTGAAATAATTTGAAGGGAATCTCAAATGAATATGATATATCAGTGTTCGGATAAGCAACCAAATGTTTAGCTTGCTATCTGCAGCTTAGATGAACTTACCAAAGTTTTTTATTGAAAACTGATTACAAATCTTGCAGGAATTGGCAACGCATTGAGGTTTCTGGTGTTCTGTGTTGGCAGGAAGATGAAAATCAAAGAAAAGAATCATCCAAAAATGTCTGTCTCCTCCAAAATTTCTGTTTAGTTCTGCAAACTCTTCTTGGTTTTGAACTTGCAAAATTCTGCCAATCACCGTCCTGACAAACAAGACCATTGCTGGGCTATGAGATATCATGCTGAATTTAGTAGGTAGACTCCCTAGTTAAAGCATTATACGTTGCAAGGGAGCTGATAAAATAACATCTATCTTTTAATGATAACTTGCCAGCTATTTCAGACCATGACATACCCTGAAATATGGATGGATTATTGAAACCACAGTGTTGAGTGAAAGCATGGAGAAGCGTAGCTATGCCTGCTGTGGGATATGGTATTTACAACACTTTGGGTTCTCCCAACAAAGGAGAGACTCAGTAGAGCTGTTTATAAATTAAATAAAAGTTATTTTGTAGCATTAGCATCTCCTTTTCTTGTGCAGAAGTAGCAAAAATATTTACTGTAATTAGTTATAGGCTTTGAACAGCTTTTCCTTTCTTTATAGGTGAGAAGCTCTTGAAAACAATTTTCAAATATCTGTGACACCAGTAAGGTTCATTTTCTTGTGAAAACATACCAAGAAGTTTATCTGAATAATTTCAAAATTGAAAAAAAAAAAGGAGCATATTAGAGGGCCTTTTTATTTATTTACTTTAAAAACAACTTGAAAGTGGTAACCCACCAGTGTAGGAAATCACTTGAGATGGGATTTTATTTTCTAAGGTCACAGATTATTCCTCAGATACACATCTAAAGCACTTGATGTCTTCTCAAAAGTGCTAGCAACCCTCAGCTCCAAAGGTCCAAAGACCTTCTTCTGTTTATTCCTTAGTGTTCATGAAGCTGTAGGTATTTAACAGTTTTCATTACCTGCACCTACGTATTATGCCAAGGCACCACTCAGCAGGCAATGATCTAGGGAACTATTGTACTGCTGCCCTGATTTATAAAGGTTGAGACCTGGTGCTATCTGTCCACAGAACAAGCAATTGGCACACAAATTGGAACAGACAAAGTGAGCTGAACTTTAGATAGCATCATTAGTTTGGATAAGCATTACTCATCAAACTAATTATAATTGCGTTTTTTTTCTTTGAGCATGTAACACTATGGCCATTATTCCTATATTAAACTTAGAGAGTCTTTACTCTTCATAGAAATATGAAAGTTATTTTTTTTAAATAATTCTTTATCACACTGCTGATGAAAGACAGATCCAAATATAATTGGGTGCCTTTCTCAGTTGGAAATCAAGTTTATTATGGCTATATGTAGGGAAAAAAATCATGACAGTTCTTTTTGTACATCATGAAAGGTGCTTCTTAACTGGATGGTTACTTAGTGAGGCTGCTTGACCTTATGAAAATAATCAGGTAGTTAATGTACCAGCGCTGCCTCAATTGCAGGACGTGAAGATATTACTGTCAATACTGTTTGAAACAGGACAGCTTCACCTGGAGTACTGTCTGGGGCAAAGTGTCTCCGTCTGTATTGACCTGTAGTATGTGTGCCTTTGACAGGATCATTGAATTTCTTCATTGGCTGATGACAATTCTGTGTTTCACAGATGTTCCAACTGCTCCTAACCGATACTTGAGACTCAAGTCTAGAAACTGGATTTCTTTAGAATTAAGAGTTTACTTAGGTAATGTGAAGCAACTTTTGAACAAAATTGCTAGTCCCCAGGTGTGCATCTCACAGTCCTTTTTTTTAATGCTGGAAGCCAGGAGGAGGACATGCATAGCTTATACGTGTCCCTGATGTCAGTTGTTTGCCTAGACATTCACAGTGACAGCAAATTACTTGATATAGTGTACAGGATTTCTTTAAAGATCTTTAAAGGAAACATTCCTAAGAACAGTTTTCCAGCTAAAATATAGGGAAAATGCTAGTGTGACGAATTTTTTTTACAAGGATGTTACATCATTTGAAAATGGTTTCATCTCCCCGGATTCCCAAGTTCAAAACATGTTCAATGAAGCAAAAGGAAGCTTAGACACTGATTTTTATTATAGAATTTTCCCCAAGAAAGTAGTATTGCAGTCACAAATCCTTCCTCACGTCTCATATCCAGACATTCCTACAGCAGTGTAACATGGTGTCAACTACCTTGGACTGGAAATGGAAATACTGCTTAAAGTTTATATGATATCAGGTTTGCCGGAATTTGACCTGGGACTCAGTAAGTGCCAAAACAGCTGGGCATTGGTGCATAATGGAAGCGAAAGGGAAAAATAAGGAAAACAATATGTGTGATAATGTAAAGTTTCAAAAGAACAAAGCAAATAATAAATTACAAACCAACAGCCTAGAGGTCATGTGATGCTTCTGTTTCCTGAAGATGTTTCTCCAGCACAGAAGAAACTACACTGGCAAAGTAGTGAGGGAAATGTACACTATTAATTTTCTGTGCTCTGTGTGTTAGTGCGTACATTCAAGCTACTAAGTCTTCATCCTAGAAGGATTTATTTAAAAGAAAATCAGATCTAAATTTTAAGTAGATTAAATCTTTTTTTCAGAAATGTGGATGTGAATCTCAGAATGTATTTTAGTCACCTCTACTTGATATAGCTTTTATGATATAATTACATAACTGGCACAGGTTGCCCAGAGAGGTGGTAGATGCCCCTGTCCCTGGAACCATTCGAGGTCAGGCTGGATGGGGCTATGAGAAACCTGCTCTAGAGGAAGGTCACCCTGCTCATTGCAGAGAGGTTGGACTAGATGGACTTTAGAGGTCCCTTCCAACCCAAACTGTTCTATGATTCTAATTATAAAAAGGTACATCTCTAGCAGTTGGACAATGTTTGTAGTGTTTTTTGCGTGTAACCTTGTATTTCAGCTGTTCAGTGCACTGAGATTCTCCTGTACACATACTTGCAGCACGTGGGAGGTAAAACAACGTTTTACCGAAACTTACTGCTTTCAATACATTTGTAAATTGCCCCTTTAGAATATATGCATATGGCTAGTTGCAACAGGTATGGACTGTCCTAAGCCTGGAAGCCCTCTGACTATGTTATTGCACAAATGTTACACCCTGAAGTGTTAAGCCCTGGCTCTTGAGGATTATTAGCCTGTCCGAGGAGTTGGTGGTTTGACTACAGAACTGTGCCATCAGCTTCTCTATCAAGTTGGCTGGTGTCTGGCCAGCACGGAGCATCAGAACATGCCTACATCTTTTTATGATTGTCCTTGTAAATATACTCTTAGATTTTCTTTGGCTTTGGGTTTTCTGGAAGATAGGGTGATTTCTAGCTCTGATATGAGATTATCTCAAACACACCTGTAAATACATATATTTATAAAACTATACAAATATGCATATGTGACAGAGATAGGATGTGATAAATTGCAAGATTAGAATATTATTTATTAAATCACAAATATGATGTATGAAACCCTTACTATTTTAAAAAGAAGCAGCTGCAGCGATTTTTTTTTTTTTTGTTAACGAATGCACCCCATGATAGTAAGAGTTTTTCCATCAGAATAACGTGTCAAGAGGAGGAAAGAAACACGTTATCTGTACTAGCAGTTTTATCTTATTTCTGGTTACTGTGATCTAATTGAAGAAGGGTAGAAAGGCAACTTAAAACACTGTATAGAGGGTAGTTTGCTCTCCAGAAAAAAATTTGGGGATAAATCTCTAGGTTTCCGCATATGTATCATGTCTCTGGGTTCAAATTTAATAGAAGTTAAGCTGGCTTTGTTCATGACGATTAGATCATCATGTTCGTGCTTGCTACATAAGCGTATAGGGATTTTCGACTTTGGGTAACAGTCAGCACAGTTCTTTAGATTAAGTCCCTCAGAGTTGATTCCTTGTTTAAAATGCTTCTAAAGGTATTTAGGGGCTGTACAGTTACCAGTATTTCTACTACAGGCTATTTTCAGGAGAAAAGGAATTTAGGTGATGTCTAGTCAGTACTTGTGTAAGCAGCTAGCTTGGTACAACAGGTGTGGATCGGTACAGCAAACCATTTAGTTGTGAGGAACTGATGTCCACAAAATGCATGTTTTTTATGGTTTGCTTTTGGGTAGCTTTGGCCTGATCCCTCAGGCTGGACATCTAGTAGAGGATGGAGCATATTGGGTGCCCTTCTGGAGAGCATCTTCCAGCTTATTTGCTCAGAAAGAAATCAACTTCATGAGAAGGTTTTGTAATGCAAAAGAAAATGCAGAAAACAGCCATGATTGGGAGGACTGCTATAGTGCAGTCCTGGTTTGAGTAACAAATGTGGATGTAACTGCACCACTGCTTAACTCTGTCTCCCTGTTGAGACAGGATCTGTGGGATCTGTGTGATAACGGCTTTTTTCAGTTTTTGTATTTTTATTTTCTGTATCTGAAACGCATCAAAGTAGCTGGACAGGAAGTGGTTTCTGATTCTGCAAAGTACTTTGTGGTTTCATTTTTCCTGTTTCATCACCCAGGATAAGGTTGGCAGTTTTTATATGTCTTCATAAAAAACTAGGTTAAAGGAAAGAGACTGTCTGAAAACTGCTAGCAGCGTATTTTCTTCTGAGAAAGACTGGTCTCCTGAGAAAACTTTCAGTTCCAGTGAGTGAATTTGGCAGTTTTGTCAAAAATGTTTTGTCAGCTTAACTTTGTATCGCAGGTAAATGATGTTGATAAATGAACTTTGTGAACCAAACTTTCTGAGTTTTTGTTACGATTCTGAGTCTTACTTTACAAATAAAATCCAAAGGAACACAAACCAACTGGCTTTAGGAGACCATTATCTCCATAAATACAGATGTAAAGATGAAAGCTAGTTGCCTACAGTATTCTCTGTACAGTATACCTAGCATCATCTGGTGTTACAGAAAGACTCGCAGAGCTGAAAATGGAAAAGAAGATGCATATGAAATACTAATGTAATTCCCACTTGCTTGCAATAAAATGTGTTGCTGAAATCTATTAGCCATTTAAAAAGTGCTAGTACTGACCTAACTTCACAGCCATTGATGAAATATTTAATATATAACCATGTAATATTGCCATCACTCATGAGTATGAAGACTTTCATTAAGAAATGGATGACTCTAAAAAAATAATAAATTTGTAAATTTTTTCCTAAAGAATATATCATTAAATAGAACCAGAAGAGAACTTCTGTCCTGTCTGGATGATCTCTGAAAGGGGTTCTGCCATTTTTTGCTTGTCTTTGTATAGGTCTTTTCTTAGTACATGCAGAGCACTTCACATTTGCTGTGTGCAATGGTTGGTAGTTCTTTAGCTTATTATGTATGAGAATCAATAAATGCAGAGTTTAACACATGCAATAAGGAAGTTGATTAAATATTGTTAGATCTTGTTTGTCATTTGTTTTTTTGTTGTCTTGTTGGTGCTTTTTCCCCCACTAAATTACTGATGTTAATGATACCCGATATTGAACTTAATTTGTCTAGTAGTTTAATTAGTCAGGGCGTTTTCTATGAATAAAATCATAATTCCCAGGATTAGTTACTCCCCTATAAGGGAAAAGTGTTGAAGATTTTATGGTTGAAGATTTTATTATTTCTCATGCTGGGATTTATTGCTCTTGTCTTTGCTTACCACAGAGCTTACCAGAGACATCTGCTATTAAAGATTACTTGAAAGGAAGTGGGAATACAAGGGGAATGCTCCACATATATTTGAACTCACAAAGTGTTAAAACTAGAAGTGCATGTTTTCTGGACTGATGCTCCTCTGTGTATTTGACCTAACAATAAACAAACCAAACGGATTTTTTTTTTCCTTTGAGATGCTAATGAGTACTCTTGACCCTTCATTTCAGTAGGTACTTGTACTATACAGGTAGTGAAGAGAGATGCTCATACTCTTTTCTATTACAAGGCAATGTATTTTTAAAAATATATGCAATATTTAAATAGCATTGCCTAAAGTTTTCATCAACAAACAATTAAACCTTGGCTTTGAAGTGCTTTGCTATGCTATATTTGAGTATATGGGCTTCTGTATCTGTGCGGCACAATGGGTTGGTGGTCCCTGCTCCTCATAAATTGCAGACACTGATCAAGATTACTACGTGACTAGAATAAGAGACACGTATGTATGTGCTGTCAACCAGGATTATTCTGAATTGAATATCTTTTGATTGAAGAGTTGTTTAGCCTTTTCAGAGCAGATGTCCAGATGATGATCTGAAAGAATGTTTTAAACATAGCCTCTTTGATTTAGAAAATGGTGTCTTTTCCTTTCCCAGTAGGTGTGGTGATGGCTGTGGATTTATGGAGGAGAAACTACCAAGACATTAAGCGTGTGTGTGTTTGTGTTTTTCTCACAAGTTTCTTTTCTGTGATGTGCTGCGGACAATGTACCTCAGTACAGGATGGAACTGAAAGATTCTGATTATATGTTTTATTTTAAGAAAGTTTTGTTGTAATGGCTTGGAACGAACTGGTAAGACGTGTTAGAAATTGTAACATTTTAGATGGTTTGGAGTAAGAATTCAGATAAACTAAATAAAAAAGGCCCAGTTCTTTGAGGAATTTTCATGGTTTCTTTTGCTAATGAGATTTGTGTACTCAGACAAGTCCACTGATGTGTTAGGAGCCTCAGGGTTTTTCTTTGGCCAAGCCCTTTGTAGCAGCGGAAACTGAAATCAATCTCAATACAGCAGGCAAAGTTGACAGGAGTGCTATTAAGTAGGGTGTTGGCTTAGTGAACATCTTTGGGGCATATGAAAATGACCACAGGAAACTCCAGTTGCTTGCTCACACCGTCTTTAGTCAAACCTTACTTAGAAGAAAATATACTGACTCTTTCTCCCCTTGCTTTGCACTGGTTTAGCAGTGTATCTCCTGTCCTTGCTGCCTTCATTAGTACCCGTGCTGTGAAGTGATTGCTGTAGGTGAGGAGATTAAAATCTCACTTGTCAGGTTTCAAGCGCATCTTAAGAAATGCATCTTGCACTTCAGAAATCTTTTAATTAAAGCCTCTGAAAACTGTATTTACTCTTTCAATTCAATGCTTAGCAGCTGTAGTGAGAAGTAGGCCCCTTCACAGGAGAATGCCTGAACTACCTGAGAGAGGACAGAGCTTTGAAAAGATTTAATATGCCCTAAGAGGGCAAAGGCTAATTTTCTACTGATGGAGCTTTCTAAAGTAGTACAGGCCACTTAGCTGTATTAGTTTTAACAACCTTCATGTGACTAAATCTCCTGAAATGCTGTGGCAATAATCAAATAATGGTTGTTACTTCCAATGTCCTTGTTATGGCACGTTTGGTGAAGACAATTCAGTTCAGATGTACAATGTGCTGTGGATCAGCTCTTGTACCAAGATGATTAGCTCCTGAAAGGCATAACAAATGAGTCAGAAATGCACTGGAAGGTCATGTTAGACCCTGCTTGAAGCTGCTGAATTTAAGCTACCAGCACATGAATGGTACCACCTACATCCTTTACCTGAATAAATAAAATAGCTGTTATCTGCAATGCACTGACGGACGTTTTCTCTCTGTTCTAAGCTGAGATAAATTGTGTTAGCACAGAAGACAGTTTTTAGAAATCCTATATGCTTGTATCAAGGCTGCATATTAGCTGTTAATTGGCACTTTATTTACCTCCTTGCTATAGAGAAATTCTGGAGCATATCTAAAGCGCAGTAACCTCCATGTTCTGGTCTTATGAACAGCGGTCACATTACAGAGTGCTGGTGCACTGACAGCAAGGAGAGGAAGGTAACCCAGTGTAGTGAGAAGAGTTCCACGTATCCAGTACTTCTCCACCTCCTTGCCTGTCTGTGTGGTGTAAAGACTTTTGGAGGCATAATGACATGAGTTCTGCTGTTTCAGTAAATGGTGATGAACAGTTTTTCAGTCTATTGCAGAGAAATGTGTCTGTTGCCTTTTTGTGCAAATGGCATGAGCCAAATAACCCGAGAGGTCAATCAGTGTGGCATATGATGGACAGTTGCCTGGTAGTTTTAGGATAGCATGCAAACTACATGTAAAACTGGAGTAAAGAGACAGCTGGTGTAGTTTTTCAGGGCTGAGGAAAATCTTCATTGTTGATCAGCATGTGTTGCATCTGTCATGTTATTTTTTGATTCTAAAGAATGAAAAGATGCTGCAATGTGTCTCTAGCCACTCTACTGTTTTATTTATAATAAACCAAAGCACTTTGCAACATTTTGCTGTATTAAACACACAAATTAGCCCATTTACAAAAATTGATTTCAATTCTTTTCTTGCTGTAGTGGTCTGTGCTTTATTCTCTTTGTAATCCACACCAAATTCCCTTATAAATCTGTATTTTTTGTTAATTGCTGTAGTTCAAGGGGAAAAAAAAAAGTTTCCGCTCACTTCCTTAAAATGTTACTTACAAATGAAAACAAACAAAGCAGTTCTCAGAATTGTCATCTGACCTTGTACAGGGAAAGGAACAGTTTCCTTATGTCAAATGTGCACCATCAGAATTGGCTGTCAGTGACAAAACTGAAACTATATCTTTTCTATATGACATTCAGAGCAGCTTCTTTTGGTAGTTGCTACCTCACAACCACAGAGTTTCATGCACTTGCTGACACATCGTTAAAAATCTATCATTGGTAGTAATCTGTCATATTAGAAATTAATTGATAAGCTTTGATCCTGTATTTATCTTGCAGAGTAAGAGCTTGTAACAAAACAACAACCAAAATAAAAGCAGCTGCATTGTGCAGCATAATTAATAATTCCAAAGCAGATTGCTGAAACAAAAATTGCAAACTAGAAATGAAGCTAGTAGCATGTACAGTCTGAATTCTGAAATGTTTTTGTTTAAAGTGTCAGGACTGCATCTTACATGAAATTCTTTTTATCTGTTTGAATAAGGTGTTTGTTCTTGGTGCTATAATTTACACTAAAACTATTTTGAGTACTAGATGTGGTCTGTGATTTGTTGGGATGAAGATTCTTCTGAATGCACCATTTAAAATATATGTAATGAGATGTTATTCTGCAAATTTCTTATGTTTTGTGGAAGAATAATCCTTATCTTTACTTAAATTACTGGCTTCATCATAATTTATTGCACGTCCTGACATATACACTGAAAATATGTTTTCGGCCTAAGTCTATTCAATATGAAGGCAAAATAAGAAACAACTTCAATATACAAATTTATATGTATAATTGCCTCCAGCTCTGGAGTCCTCAGCACAGGAAAGACGTGGATCTGTTGGAGCGGGTCCAGAGGAGGGCCACAAAAATGATCAGAGGGCTGGAGCACCTCTCCTGTGAGGAAAGGCTGAGAGATGGGGTTGTTCAGTCTAGAGAAGAGAATGCTCTGGGGAGATCTTAGAGCAGCCTTGCAGTATTTAAAGGGGTCTTATAAGAAAGAGGAGGACAGGCTTTTTAGCAGGGCCTGTTGTAGTGGGGCAAGGGGTGATGGTTTTAAACTAAAAGAGGGTAGACTTAGACTGGATACAAGGAAGAAATATTTTGCAATGAGGGTGGTGAAACACTGGAACAGGTTGCCCAGAGAGGTGGTAGATGCCCCGTCCCTGGAAACATTCAAGGTCAGGTTGGACAGGGCTCTGAGCAACCTGATCTAGAGGTAGATGTCCCTGATCGCGGCAGGGGAGTTGGACTAGATGACCTTTAGAGGTCCTTTCCAACCCAAACTATTCTATAAGAAGAGCAAATGGAATAATACAGTAGAAATCAGCAACAGTTATGCAGCTATCAAAAATTTATAGAAACAACATGCTTTATACAACAGATAATGCCAAGAATACAAATCATCTTGAAAAAAGGTCCTTGGGATTTCCCTGAGAAAAGAAGTTGACTAGTGACTGTCTTTTTCTTACTGTACTTAATCTGTGATGGTTGTTTATTACTATATGTTAGAAATGAGAAACCTATTAGTATCTGATTTAACAGCACTTGTTCTGGGCTTTCCACTGGCTCCACTATAGGAAATAGCGTCTCTTTCAATATCAAAGGAAAAAACCAAGGGGCAAGGATTAGAGCAGCAAGTCATAGGTAATATAATAAAGCCCATCATTTTTGTGAAGGGATGAAGTGCATCTCCTGTGAAGCTCTGACGCTGCAGAACTCCCAGGAAGTAAAAAGGGAAATTTGCTGGGGTGAGTTTCATTTCTGGTAATGCAGTGGGATTTAAAGTATTTGGAGACCTAGTGTACCTTCTGCTGGCCTTGAGACAGACGTTATATGATGTTAAATAGTAAGTGAGCTGATCTTTTCCCTCTGTCCTTTTGCATGTTTAGTATCAATGTAGACTTCAGAACAAGACATGTCTCTCATTTTAATTTCCAAAGCCTTCCATATTGAGGGACAGATATTACTTAGTTTCTGCAAGGATCCCACTTATAGTTCCTTACCGAAAGTACCACCCAGAATGTGTTAGCCTAGTGTAGGCCAGAGGGCTGGCCACTACTTTTTGGTCAGGCACCAAATTGGAACAAATCAAATAATTCCTGCACAAGCCTCTGCAAATAGGTAAGCTGAGATTTTAAAATATCAAAAATATGTGCAGAGACCTTGCTACAGAGAGGTGGTGCAGCAATCTCAAATCCATGGGGAAACTGAGAGAGTTGGTAGCTTCACTGAGTGCGATACTTTCTTCATCTATGTACTGCTGTCCTCATTGCTTCCCTGTCAAGGGTCAGCACAACCAGCTCACATTTCCACAGCAGTGGTGCATTTGCGCCTTTTGTTGACTATGCCCGACCCTGAGATGCACTGTACTTTGGACTTCAAGATTAGCTGTATGTATAAGACCTTAAGACACCTTCAGACCAGGCATCAAGTGTCTCAGAGTGGATTTTGTTGCCCAGATTTGAAAATTCTGATTATCCTGAATTGTACCCATATAATAACCTAGTTTGATTTCCACTTCAATATTTAAAGGTGAAAAAAAGCTGCCACAAAAGCTAAGTGAAAAGTCTTCTAGTTTATGAATTGACCTTAAAAATGTAACAACTTGAAGCAGCATTTTCTAATCAGAAAGTAAATGGTAATCACTTAAACATAGACGTGAAGCAAGAAAGAAAACAACTATTTAACACTGTAATCACAGACAAGGACTGATTGTGTACATTAGCTGGATGTTACGGTATCTATATTTCTATTTACCTATACATCTCCTTTTTTCTCAAATATACAAGAAATAAAAAGCTACTTATTCCTCAATAAAACTGCTCTATCTCCTTAAGAGACAAAGAGGAATAGGTGATCTGTCCCAACTCTCCAAATAGAAGTTAGTGAAGAAAGAAAATAGGATAGAAATGTAGAGCTGGGGGAAGGAAGAAAATGCAGTAAACAACTCAATGTGCAATATGAAAATAAAAATTGGCAAGGATAGTGAGAGGAGCAAAGAAGGGAAGGAGAAGTGAGAATATTAATGACAGTTGAAAAGGGTAATTAAAAACAATTGGAGACATAAAAATGTCTAGACAAGTGAGAAAAACAGTAAGGAAGTAAATGAAAGGTAAAAGCAGTATGCCCCAAAGGTGAGATTTTTTTCAAAGGGAAGATGTGTAATTAAGCAGAGTTCATAAAGGTTGGACTATTAGCTGTTTTCTGAGTATCTTAACATCTTCCTCACCTTTGTCAAGGTGGTTATTTCATCATAAGAGTAAGAGTTTTTTACAAATTCTCTGGTTAAAGTTGTGCTGGTTTTGACACGTTAATTAGTCAAACAAGTATTTCACTGAAAGGGACAAAAACCGAAAAAATGTTGCTTGGAATTTGGGGTAGGAAAGGGGGAATAAGAGTGGAAAGCCCATAGCCAAAAGGTGACAGTATGGCCCACTGGCATGTCAGGATCTGACCTGCAGACCGGGAATTTAAAATCATCTACGACAAACTGAGCATGTCTCTTGGCTGCTGGTCTGCTGGTTTTCCTGGGAGTGGCCTTTTTGCTCCATTTTGTTTTATGCTCTTTTGCAGAAAGCATTTGGAAAGGTTAGATCCAAACTGAGTTCCCAGCTCTATGTTGGTTTTTTGTTTGGTATGTTTGGGTTTTCTTGCGCATGTGTGAATGAGAACTCGCATTGTTTCATCACTTGTACACAGAGCATCACTGGGTTATATTTCTTGGTATGTATTCTTTGCCACAATCTAACTCTAGAAGTGCTTTGTTTATGTGCTCTGTTAGAAAACTATGGGGTACTTGACACACTGGTGTTGGTGGTTAGCACCCTTAGCATTGGAAGCAGTGTTTAGAAAACACTGTTTTCGCTCTCCTTTAGAGATAACCTTTTGCTTTCAAGTTACGCTGTATTAATATGTAATATTAGTCCTGTTCTAGTTTTTGCCTCCTCTTAGATATTAAACTTTCTCTCTCTTTCTCATTATGACTCCCTTTTTCCAGTCCAAAGAGTCTTTTTTTTTTTTTTCTGTAAGTAATTTCTTTTTGTGTAGTTAACACCCTTTCTCTAGGCCTTTATTTTGAATTTAAAAAACACTCTAGATTGCCTTCCACAGATGCCTGCAGGACAGGAGACTGGGGCAGTGAATGCTGCTTGTTATTCCTTTTGTGTTTGCCAACCACTCTTTGGTCACAAAATTTTTTCTCAGCCTCATTTTTGTTCTACGAAAGGGTAATTTATGTGTGTATGTATATACATATGTGTGTGCCTGTATAGATGGATACACACATGTACACACAAATATGTATACGCATGTATTTATGAATTTAAATATCTCTCCTGGTAATTCTCAGTAAATAGTCTGCAGTATTTGATTTTCTGGAGAGTGAAGTGAATGCTTTGAATTTGTTTTGTTTTCACTGGAGTTGCTAGAAGGGACACATAAATTTGGCTGGCCTTCAAAACATTACCCAAACCCTTTTAATTACTGTCATTCTGTCACCACCTGTGGGGTGCTACCTTCTAGCAGAGTGGGTGTGCCATGGTTTGCTTTAGTTTTAATGCTATTAATAGAGAAAGCACAGAAAGGGATGAGCATGTATGAACTCCTGAGTATGGTACACACACCTGGGAGTGCACAAAGTTTCCTAGTGTCAGACCCATTGTTCCCCAAGCAGAATCACTTGTTTGTAATTGGAATAATAAGCATATTTTTGCAGTCCTCTATCTGAGGAACATATTTAAGAAACAAGTGTCAAGCCAAATGTGTTACTTGAAGCCTCAAATTAGACTTTGAATATGCAGTTATAAAAGGGTATTTTGAAACATCTTTTGTCCCAATGAAATCTTTCAGTCTCAGTAGCTCAAAGAGCTGAAGGTTAGGGTTTTGCAGACTCTGACTCTATTGCATTATTTTTCTGTACACTTCAAGATCATCTTGCATTCAACAGCTGAAATCACAAGGTATTACTTTGATACTGTGTTGATGAAAACTTGCTTTTTTGGGGTGAAACACGTAATTTTGTTCCCTTGAATAACAAATAAAATGCTGGGTATTTAGCTGCTTCTAGTTCAACACACAGCTGCTTTGTTTTCAAAGCTTCTGGTGGCTGTGAGTGGGAGGCTGTCAGGTGGAGAAGCCCTACAAACCTTTGGCCTTTTGAACTAGGTTGCAGCAATCTTGTGCCAAATCATAGTGCTCTTGCATTGCCTTGTTGAGTAACTAGGCGACAATATTGCATGTGAAGTGAAGCTACGTGAGCTGAGTAATATCCAGCTTCCAGGATCAGGATCACAGTCAGGAACTGGATGTCCAGTTTTAAGGAGGTGGATTCCTCCTTATCATCATGCAGGAGGACCGCAGGCTTACTCTGCTCTAATCATTTGTATGGTTCTAATTTCTCTTATCACTTTACCTTTTAATTTCTTCCAACTTGTGTTTCTCCTGGTTTTAGCACCCCACAGAATGAAAAAGTTTCTTAAGGATGGGTACTGCATAAACTGAGGTAGGGGCTGGAAGAGAAAGTTGAGAAAGACAAGAGTCTGATATACACAAAAGAAAAAGGCCATGTGTATCAGAGTTCCTGAAACATTTAAAATTTTACAATGCATAAACAGTGCCAGTTGCAATATAGTTTATAAAGACTCTCACTGAAACTTATAATTAGAGGTTACACAAGGGCAGGTAACATTTCAGAAGCAGGTAAGACATCTGACCCAACATGCCTGCTTACTTGAAATGGAACAGCCTTCGGCTCTCCTGAGATCATCACAGAGCAACTCCCCAGATTTCGATTGAAGGACTTTCCTTCACCTTCATGCAGGTTTGTCCTGTAAGAAAAGGAAATATTTTCTCACTTTTCCAACTTCTGAATTTCTGCAAGCACCACAGCTCCTCACATTATTTAAAACATTTTAAAAACTGGCAAAATCACTTCCCAGACTTGGGAAAAAAAATCTATTCTGCATTTAGCCTTTACTAGTTGGTGTGATTATAAGCATTCTTGTCCTTGCACCATGTTCTCTGTGACAGCACTTACCCCCACCCCAGCTGATAAAATTTAGCTGCATGCTTTTCCTTTATGCTTTTCAACAGCTGCTCTAGAGGCTTTACAATTGGAGGCATCTGAAATCACCTGCCAGCATTTTGCATTGCTGTGTTTTAAATGAGTCTAATACTGAAATACTTGCATTTTTCCACCCCTTTGATGGCTCTGAGATCTGAGTGCTGTGTAGAAATTTGAATTTAGCATCAGAATCCCATCTTATTGAGGGGTAAACTAAGTGACCCTTCTGCCCAAGCTGGTACAGCATGTCAACTGCAGAATTCCTGATCTAACTTAAACTGATTGAACCAGATAAAAATGTCTGTCTTGTTCACTTTTAATCTTTTCAGTCTTTTAATCTCTTTTTGGATAACTTGTGAACTCATCAAACCAATTTCCTTGGCTGCTGTCACCACTTCTTTTTCGGCATGAATGAAACACTGAATTTCTTCAGCACAGGGAGGGAGAGCAAGGCGGCTTTGCCGGAGGAGGGCAGTTCAGGAGCAGGCTTCTCCAGTCCTCCCCAATGGACAGAGAGGAGGAGAGGCTTCCCTTGGCACCAGGTGAGGAACAGATGCAAACCCTGGGTGGAGCAGAGTTTGCTCCCTGGCTGTAACCCCTCTCATGAACTGCACCCATTCAACACTTACTCATCAAACTTGATAGTGCAAGGTGAGGGACCTGTCATTCCACTTAAATCTCTTGGAGACTATGTGGAGGCACGAATGCCAGGGTGGAAAATCTGCTTCTCCTTTGCTCTTTTTGAATAATACCTGGCCCAACTAATAGATTTTGCAAGTTTAACAGAAATATATACTCAGAGTTAGATTTTACATGTTAGCTGCCCTGATCTAACACACATCTGTCATTCTGCTTTTTGCTTAGTCTTCTGGGAGGTCAGTGAGCTAAACTGTCTCCAAGCTACCGAAAACAGTGGGGCTGCATTGGCAGGGACAGGAGGAGAGTGAGGTTACCCTGTTTGGCTGGCATCAAGCCACTCGATCTGTGAAATGCCACTCCCATTCCTGAGATGTGGACAGCAGCAATAAGCCATGTTCAAAGATGTGCATTAATTTTAATGATACAGGTTTTTTTAAGGAAAAAGAAGGAAATCCTGTGCATACTGAGTGTCCCCCGCCCATAACCTCTGGCACATGTTACCACGTGCATAGCATCCCTGAAGATGTGTCAGTTCAACCGTTTACGAGGATGTGAAGTGAATGGACCTAAGGAATCAACCAGGTTGGAAAATAATCCAATAATAATTATGTTTAACATTGATCAGTTCTGGTTTAAAAATTAGGTTTGCTTATAGATACATTCATTATTCCTGCACAGTAACATTTTAATTTTCTGGTCTCTTTCTGCCTTTCCCTCCCTTCACAAAACTGTAAGAATCCCAATATTTTTCCTTTGTTTAAATGAGTGAGAATTTTGTTAGGATTGCGCCACATGAAATAACAGATTTAAATCCATTCAGTTCCTCCTTCCAGAGGTGTTCACCCAGGGCTGTACGGTTACAGCCACAGGGGCAGACTGAGGCTATGCCTGCCCTTCGGTAACTGAAATTTTCTGTGCAGGATTTCAGTGCATCTATTTAGATTCAGTCCTTTCATGCGAAGGATCATTACTTCCTCACCACCTTATGGTCCCAGTCTGAAATGAGTGTCTTATGTAGTTTGGGTGATAGGCCCAGAAATGTGTGTCTGATGTGAACATTCTACTTGTGTTTTAGTATGAATAACAACGCTATAGGAAAAATGTATGGGTAGCAACACGGACTGAGAATGTAGGGGTGCTTAAATGAAAAATAATGTAGGCTATCTATATTTGCACAGGAGGTAATTTACTGCTTGCTGTATTTTATGGACTGATTCCAGTTTGAATGAGACCACTTGTATTTTTTAAGCACTATTTGTGGGTGTATTTAAAAAGCCAGCCGTGGATTTTGGAGAAATTCTACCTTTTGTGTCCAAACATAGTAATGTTTGATACATTGCTGTGACCTTGTACTAAAATTTCTTTTGAATTCATATCCATGTTTTTCATATTATCATGTTTCACACTAACACAGATTGTACAGCCTGTGAAATGCAGGACTGTCCTAGCAGATGTGTTCACAGGAGTAACAGTCTTTCTTGATGGGCTTCTTGCTTCCTCCCCCACCATAGATGCGATCCTTTTATGATCATTATACTATTCGAGAAGATGATCCCGTCTTAAATCTACGCTAACTCAAAAATGAGGAAATTTTGCTGCAGGTTTGCTAAGTATGCTGATTTAACTCTCAGGATAAAGTCGCTTTTAGCTGTCAAGGCTGTTCCACATAGTGTACTCTTAATACATGGAATACACTGCTGTGAGCAGTGAGCTAAATATTTTTGAACCTCATAACAAAATAGTTTTTGGCTCTTAATAAGAGACCAAATCTTAGATCTTTATTTAATGAAAATATGCATTCATACTCCTGTTGATGTACGAATAACCATATGCCATAGTTATCCTTGTACTCTGCTCATCCTCTACCAGAATTTTTTGCTCAAGCAAAGTCAGGAATTTTGTACATTGGCTGGAATTTCTAGATACATGAGTGGCCTACAGCCAGGCAGAAATCCAAATACAGCAACAGAATGTCCACAGGTAGGTTCTACGATGTTTTTTCTAATGGATTTGTACTTCTGCCATGTGTCAGATCTGCTCTGTGTCCAGAAGTTTATATGTGCTTCAAAAAGCTCAGACTTGCAGTGCTTCGCAAAGCAGGTATCCTGTGAAATCCCAGAGAAAAACTATGACAATTCTACGTTGACCTAAGCTGCTTACCTTAAATGGAGGGAAACGGAAATATAGCTTACAAGATAAAGATATGCTGAACACTGAAGCCAGTCTTCCAGTGGCTGAAATGTTATCCCAAATGCTGAGGTCTTATGTTTTTGCTTTTGCTCTTGTTTGAAACACATCTTTTTTGTTCCAGGATGCTGCGTATTGCAGTGACCGATCCAAATCGGTTACTTTGAAATGAGTATGTAATTATCCACACCCCTACGAAGAGTGGGATGAGTCTTTGACAGCTGCTTTTTTTTTAAAAAAAAAAAAAAAACAACATGTAACAATACCTAATTATTTCCCGAGCAATCTACTTGCAGTCTAAATTTAGGAATTGTTTCTCAAACCAGTTGTTCTCAGTAAAATTGAGAAATAGAGCTGATTTAGTGGTTTGGTGATCAAGAGTAAAGACCTCCTAGATGTTCAGTAGTGCCATGTTTGAAAACCAAATTTAATTCCTAAATGGTCCAACCTTGCTCAGAAATAAGAATGATAAAACATCTGTAAACTAGAATGGCAAAAAAAAAAAATAAAAAAATCCAAGGCTGAAAGTAATTTATCAAGGAGGGACAATCAGCATTTTTTATATGGAGATTGGTTTCTCCAAGAAGTGCTTAGATTGGGTAGAAACAGTATTTTTAATTATTATTATGGAAACTATAATCAGTCACCGGAGGTGATCAAAGAAACTGCAGCCTTTACCATTTAAATGATGCAGGGCAATTCTGAAATGAGTTTCTATGCCAGCATGGCTTTCTGTGGTTTACTTTTCCTAGCAAGAATAGAACACTAACATATGCGGCATGTAGTACATACACAACTGAGTTAAAGTGTATTTGCAAAAGACAGGCTTCTTCCAGTGTTTAGTATGTTAAATGGATATATAAGCAGTGATTGCTTTATTCTCCAGAGACTGTAGCATGTACAGGTATAATACAAAACCCTAATGTAGGAGTTTTCCAACTTGGTTTGTTAGCATTAGCTAACTATCAAGACAGATTTGCGCGAGGGAGGAGCACCAGCTGCTCAGGAAGCGTTGTACACCAGTTTCAGTTCCTTGCGCCAGTTTTGTGACTGAGAGCAGGGCATGAAACCAAGCTTAGGTTCTCAAACCACAAGTGTGCTACTTGTAGCAGAAACTGAAATAGCCCCAGACTCCTGCATAGTTACTCTTGTGTAAAGAGCTTGTAAATAGATATGCTTCAGCTAAGAAGACAGGTTTATTTTTTCGTGTGTTGTGGTTTTTTTTTTTTTATTTTGTTGTGGTGGTGTTTTTGGTGTGTATTGTGTGGTTTGTTTTGTTTTTTTTTTTTTTTTTAAAAAAAACCCACCCCTTGCAATCTCTGAACAAGGGCCACAGGATTAGTGGGGCAGGCTTCACACCACAGACACATTTCCACAGAAGGGAAAAACCACCATCTGTGGAGGTCTGGGAAGACTCTTACCCCTCCACAGCTGTATGTAAGGATGAGAGTAAGGCAGTGCACCTAAACCTCTGTCCTACAACAGACCTGTTCCAGAGCATTGTTGTGAGGTGCATTTATATTATTTGTGTGTTTATTTTTAATTAGACCAGATCTACAGCAGTCTAAACACCTACGCAGGCTGTTCTGATGTCTAGTGTTTTCAAGCTTGGATTTGTTTACAATGCAGTGAAATTAAAAGGAAAACCAAAAGTGTTTGTAGGCCTATTTTCAAAGGACTTACACTTAAGAATGAGGTATCTGTCCTCATTACCTTAGCAAAGTTAACAGGAAATTCAGTAAAGAGGAATAGACTGTTGAATTCTGCTCTTCTAAAGCTGTTTCCTAGTCCTGTTTCCCTTTCAACCACAAAATCTTGCAAAATGAACCATATTGCATAGTTTTAAATGACTGTTCACCATCTTATATGCCACAATTATTTTCTTTTGCTTGTTGAAGTTAACACTACACCAAGGAAAACCTGTCCCTGCAAGATGTTTTTAGTTTTGTAGTGCTAATGAAGAGATGTTGAAATAATTGGAATCTGTACAGCCAAAGTACCTGATATATTGAGTTCACCACTCTTGTCTTTGCTACTTACCACTACAATAAATGTTAGAGATAAGGCCATGAAGGATCTGCACATATATTGGAAAGAATTCAGGATGGTAATTGCTGATAATCTACAGGTAAACAAAGAATCACAGGGAATGGGCGTGTAACGTGGTTGTGATCCATTTCTTTATGTACTCATAGTATATCCAATAATCATAGCATACAATACTGTGACACACTCTAATCCCCTCTTAGGCCATATGGAGTCATGCTGCTTTGTGTTGAGAGTGTGGATCTAGTGCCAAACACGGATGGCCAGCTACACCACATTCCTCCAAAGCAGTTGTTAGTAGGTGCAAGTTCTCCTAGGTTTGTTTGTGGTTTTGTTTTGTTTTTTAATTTTATGTAGGTAGTCTGGAGTTACTGATTAAAATTATGAAGAATGTCAGTGAATAAGGCAATTGACTTTCATTTTCTTTTAAAATAATACCACTAAATGAAAGCTATTGACTAGATCAATATTATATTTCAAAGGTAAGTTTAAAGTCACCCTGCAAGGGTTTAATATCTAAATTTTAGATGACTATGCAGGAGGTGTCCACAGTTGAACTGACCATCTGATCTCTCTTAGCATCCATGTGATATGTCTATAAGCCCATGCTCACATACAAGCTCAGGGCAAGCACTGGTCCACATCAGGGCACAGTGGTGAACTCGGTCTTTCCGGCAGCCTGACCACCTTCATGTATCCTGTGTGTCTTCCTAAGGAGAAGGGATGGCATTGTCCTCGCCCAGAAGCGCTGCCATCTGCTTGCAAGTGGGCAGAAGAGGTTGCCTGGTGTTGCCTTCATGCAGCAAGGACATTGTTCGCTGACCTGCAGGCTGCCAGTACCTCAACTTTGTGGCCAGGCAGAGCCACTGTAGGCAAAGTGCTGGGCGCTGACTCGGTCCCTGGCCTGGCTGCTAACAAAGCAGTATAAATGTTAACTTTGAGTCTAGGCTGCATAATTCCACTTCCTTTATCTTGACTACCTGTACGTGAAATCCATCAGTGAAAGCCAGCAGAACATAGATTATGCTACGTGACCATGCCATTGGAAGACCACTAAATTCATAATCCTTTTGTTCCAGCAGCAACTTTTATTCTGGCTGTTGAGGGATCTGTTGTTTGTTATTATGTCTTATGCTCTGCTTAACAGAATCCTTCTGTTCTCATACCAAATATTCTGCTAGCTGTCCATCACCAAGTGGGCCATGATATACTGAAGTTCTGGTTTATTTTCTTTCCTACTTTCATTTGTAGAATAACTAAACTGTTCTCTGTGAAGGGTAAAATACTGAAAAAGTAATTTTCCTTAGCTGCTGTTGTAGGGATACCATGGTAAGGGTTTCCTTAACTCACCTACTTAATTTAGGTTGAAAGAAATGAGGTATTTTCTTTTTTTCATTGAATATTCACTCTTTCTGTAGCAGACTTCTAGAAGCTTAAACACTGTATTGGCAAAACATCAAGCAGAATAAATGCAACTATAGGGTATTTTTGTTTCTTAATTGCTATCTGAAGTTCATAAGCTTGTGAAGTGAACACTTTCCCTGCCCCCTAGACTTTCTTAGTCTCTGCAGTGCTAGAATTCAAGCTTCCTTGTCTCCTGCCTTCCTTTGAAACATATTTATGTTACTATGGTGAAGAAAGCATGTAGCATTTAGAGCTGCAGACTAAATATAGCCGTTTTTTCATAATCTGGTTTAAGTATTATGCCAATAATTTGATGTGGTAATTCATATTACAGCAAGTATGATCTGTTTGCCCTAAACAAACGCACATACGCTTTCTTAACAAACATCCTAGGAGCTCAAGATGGGAAACCAGTCCTGGCTTTAAACTAGCACCCACTTCTCCTGAATCCAGAACTTGTCAAGTCTAAAATAGCATCCTTTCCCATTCCACATGTACTTTTCGGGTAAACGTAAGGGAGAGGAGAGATGTTTCTAGGCTTCTTCATTTTAGTCACTTTTTTCTTTCTCTTCATAGTGGGTATACATGTGTAACCAGCATGACTAACCTGATTACGGTTATAATTTAAAACAAAGGCTAAAAGCAGAAAAAAGTGATTCTAAATATGGAAAAAAACCCCAGTAAATTTAAAGAATAATTTGGGCTCTATAGGAACACAAAGCTGAATTGTACATCGTCACAGTCTGACAACAATCTTTTGTTGAAGGTGTCACTCATGCAGCTCCAAAATCAAACTGGAAATAGGCTTTACAATTTTCAGACTTGTTGGCTTGGACTGTATTAAAAAATACAGCTGCTTAATTGTGCTGGGATTGTTTTCTGGTATGTATTTATAAACACTGTCCATAGTATACATAGATTATATGGATGAATTATCACTTAAGTTACAACCATGTTCATAAATAAACTAACAAGTAACCTCCTCAGTTAACGCACACTAAAGATCTTAATGCATTAAATAGCGTCTCTGAATAATTCACCCTTTCCTTTTTCCTAGTATGGATAACCAGCATGCTGTAAGCTCAGAAATGTTCTTTCCAAGAGAATGGTCAAGAGTAGGCTTAGGAGGGCTCAGCTGATCTTTTTGTATGCTTGGTCAAGTACATTGAGCGCATCTGAAGGATCTATGTCTTAGATGGTGTGTAGTATCACTTAGGAAAGGCTGAAGGAATAATTCCTGACTGTGTTACTGCTTTTTGTGCAAAGATTTCCTGAAAAATTATCCTGTCAAAAGTCTGCAGTAGCCTGGCAGTGAATCAGACCTTCAGTTTCTGGACAACTCTGGAGCAGAAGACCCAGCACAGCATAGTCTGGTGTCAGTGCCTGGTGATGCGTGGGCATCCCCATGTCAGGGAGGTGCTGAGGGCTACTGAGCTGTGAGATGTCTGCTGAGGAAGTGGTGTCTGTGCTGGGAGTCCCAGCTGGTGGGATGAGGTTGCAGCTCTGGGGGGGGAGAGCAGGTAGGGGCTGGGAGTGGGCTGTGCCACCTGTACAAGCTGGGTGGGTGGGGTAGAGGGAGGAAGTCCTGCTGATGGCTCTGTCTCACTTGGTTAGGATTTTTAGAGGGAAGATGTATCCCGTTGAAAAACTTAGCAGCTTCACTTATCATATCAGCCGCTCCAGCCAAGCACCTAGAAAACAGAATGCACATGACCAGTGACTGTATTTGAGGAGCTGCCTTAACAGCCCCTTACTCACCACAGAGTGGTAGGGGTTGGAATGAACTTTTGGAGATCATCTAGTCCAACCCCCCCAGCTAAAGCAGATTCACCTAGGGCAGGCTGCACAGGACTGTGTCCAGGTGGGTGTTGAGTATCTCCAGAGAATGAGACTTCACAACCCCTCTGGTCAGCCTGTTCCAGCGCATCACACGTGAGCAAGATGAATGGGACAGAACCTATGTCTAGAGAGGGTCATCTAGTCCACCCAGCCACAAGACTGTCCCTTGTCTGCTTTCCTTCCTCAGGCACAGCACACCTTCTGCCTTCAGTGTCAGGTGAGTCATAAGTTCCAGGAACACCTCATCTTCCAGGGCTCCCCAGTCTTGCTTTATCACCAGGCTAAACGTACTTGAATGAAATTGCATCATTAATTCAGTGTGACCTTATGCTTCAGTTGATCTAATGGGATGGTGACACTAGAAAGGGCCAGCCTGCTCAGCCTCCCATGTGACAGGTGACCTACTATCCATGGATCCACAGGTCTTGCAGATTGTTTTCTTCAGTGTGAGCCAGGTCACTGTGTGGTCAGAGAGGACAAATTCTTTGTTTTTTTTTCTTTTTATTCCCCAGAAAGGTTTGTTTTCTCTTTAAGTTACTTGCTTTGCATGTTCAGGGTGCCTTAGTTTAATGGAAGGGAAGTGGCAGGGAAAGGGAAAAATCGAGAGGTGATTTCAGCAGCACCTGCTTTGTGCCAGCTTAGCCCTTGTGTCATACCTTGTGCCTTGGCTGTGACCGGAGTGCTCTGTAACCTTCTCATGTGCTCTGTGTTGTGGGTGTGTTTGCTAAGCACTAAAAATATACACAGTTATGATAAAGCTGGATTTCATGAACTTCCTCGTTAATCAGAAAAACTTGTGGCAAAGCTGTGATGAGCTAAAATTGTGGTGCTACAAAGGCAAAATCGTTTCCATTCAGCATACTCCAACGCTCTCCTTTGTGAGCGGTTTTGTTTCCAGAATTCCATCCTAGATGGAGTTTTGGTGGGCTGTTAGGCATTGTTCATTTAATTTGATGCATTTTTTTGAGAGATATCAGAAACATGAAACAGTGTTTTCTACTTTAACTTGCTTGTGGGGACTTCTGAAGCATATTTTTCTAGTTTACCTGTATTTAAACCTGGGAAATGTTGATGAAGGTTGTGCTAGTGAAAGCCACTCAAACTAATAAAGCTAAGAAACAAGTACAGATTGTATTCTTCTACAAGTAGGCACAGCAGTGCTATTCAGTGAGATAACCAAAGGGGGAAAGAAAGAAGAGTGACCTGCTTTTTAAAATATAGATTTTTTTTTTTTCTGTTCCTTTTGTCAATGTGACTTGATCAACACCTGTGATTTTGGTAATGTAAAAGGAAGGAATAGTTAAAGGTTGCTAAAAATATCCTAATTTTTATAAAACTGTTATCAAAGAAAAACTATAGTCTGCGTGGCTTTAGAGAGTGTATCAAAACTCTAATTCTGCTTATATTTTTATAACCATCTTATGACCGTGATTTTCAGTGAACTGAGAAAAAAAATTGTAGCAGTTCTGCAAGCTCTGTGCTCTTCTCATTACTAATTATTGACTGTTTGTAAAAGTTGTACTGCAGTGTTCCCATTTCATTTATGTCTTAGCTCTTAAATGTTTCATGACTGTATTGTATTCACTGATAATACAAACACACCTACAAGTGAAAGTTTAATTTCATTTTTCCCTTTCAGAAATATGTAAGCCTAGTATCAAACCCAGAATATTCTAATTCATTATTCTGTGGCTATGCTGTTTGAAAAACTGCATTGATAAATGTTCTAGTGCAAGTGGCTTTATGCTTTCATTTGGTCAAACCCACCGGGGATAACGACTGAATCAAGAATCACGAAGAAATAGGAATATGCTAGCAATACATATCAAAACAGCACTTTCTTTGCATAAAGGTGTTTCTCCATATCAGATACTGGCAGCGTTTTTGTTTGTAGGCGTGCATCTAAGACTAAGCAATTACTTTAGAATGGTAAAGTTCCAGACATTGATCCTAATTTAACTGAAGTCACTAGAAATTTTGCAAAGGGATGTAGCTCTTCAAGCCCATTAGCTTTTGAATAATTAAAAACTGCTAAATTGGATCTCTCATAAAAAAACAACTTACATTTCCCAAACTTAGTGCTGACACCATATAAGAAAAGTTTGCCTTGACCAACTAAATGCAAAGTATGAGTGTTATCCTGGGTTTGTTTGCAGAGGAAAGAAATCTGTTAGGATTAGGTTTAGGGTGTGGCTTCAGAAGCAAGCAAGCTGATCCAGTGTTGCATTTCTGTTGAGAAGGGGATGTGTTGCTCCATCTCTTCTCTTGTCATTTCCTACAGGTTGACCCCTGTGCCCCCCTCACTCATGGCGCCGGCATTTGCACTGCGCTTTGTGAAGCCGTTCAACTCCATAGCTCCATAGAAAACTATCCAGTTGTTTTTGCTGGGTTACTGTTCTGCCAGGTTAGCAAATTGATTTAATTCACAAAATGGATCTGAGAAACAACAGAATGAATGTGAAGGAAGCCAGGGGAGCGTGTGGACACAAGTGGGGGGAGTTTTCCTCTTCAGTGGCTGCGAACTTTGAAATTGCCTGAGCTGGCTAGTGGAAGCTCACCTCATAGCTGGCACTTGCTGGCTAAGGCTTCACTCTACCACTGTTCCCTGACGAGGGCAAGTCCTTCACAGCTACATATTTTAGGGTAATTATTACTGAAATGTAGTTTGGGTAGTGGGAGGTGATGACTGAAAGACAGCTCAGAAGCAGGCTTTTACTGAAAAGGTTTTAATGCAGTTCTCAAAGAGCTGGAGCTGCCTTTCTGGGCAGTTGCTAGCTGATGGTTTAAACACAGCTGCTGTCTACAGTCCTGCGAGATGTAAACTTTGCAGCTGTGTTTTCTGTTGGGTATCAGTTTTTGTTTCAAGAGCTTTCAGCTCTTGAAATTGGCTTTCACACCCATGGGATTTTTGGAGATTTTTTTGTTTCTTTTTAATATTAACTAAAGGAAATCTGTGCTCTTTTGAATTCTTTTGTGGAGGGAGAACATAAAAAATAAGAGCCAGATCCTCTCTAGTGTTGTCAAAAATAGAATCACCCTATGGTTAGAGAACTCCTGAAGTGTGGTTGGATCCCAGAACCCAATGTTTTCTGCTCTTCTTATTTTGCTTAAAAGTCCTTGTCTGCATCAGGCAGAAGGACTTCACCTTATTTCCCTATATTTCACTTAGGAGCTGTAAACAACTAAAATATTGTTTACTTCAATGTCAGAGGAAGTCTGATTATGTGGTTTTGGCCAAATAGTCCTCCAAACAAACTAGTAAGCTTACCTAGCCTACAGATCTAACATAAAGAGGTATGCACCTCCACAATGAAACATCCTTAAGATTTTATTTTTATTTCCAATTTCCCCATTTTTGTTTAGATAAATTCCAACTATGCGTAACGTCATCTTCCTTTAAATATAGTTTAGAGTACATAAGGGTTACACTGGGATGATCTTGTGATTAAGGTGAAGTCTGAAAGTGTGCGGATTGCCCCTCTAGCTCTGCTATAGTTTTCCTTTATCACTAGTTGATCTGTGTGTAAGCCTAACTTGACTTTTTTTTTTTCCTCATGTGAAAATTTTCAACCAGAAAACCCTAACCACAGCCTGGCTTTCATGATATTTTAAGACAACACCTCAAGTTCACGAAAAACTTATAAACTAGATGTATCAGACACTTTTTTCAAAAACTTTTTTCACTGAAAAGCAGTTGAGACATTTTCAGTAAACCCTGTTCTTTGTGCCTTAGATTTATAACCTGCAAATCAGGGTAGCACTGTCTCAAATGTTTGTCTATGTGAGATGTGGCCAGTGGAGTTGTGTGACCTGAGGCCAGAGGCAGGAGATACAGTTCCTCTTTTCAGACAGGAGAAATTTGGTAAGAAAATTAATTGCATAAGAAGTTTTCCAGGAATTCTTGCAGAGGGGATGTGGCACCAGAGCCTGCAAACTGGCAGGTGGAAGTCCACAAGGCAGTCGAAGGAGTAGAAGAGGAAGTGACAACGTATGTGGTCATTAAGCTGCACAATTTTGGCAGCTTGAGGACACTGGTTTAGCAGTGCAGAACTTCCTGGCTGCAACCTTGAATAAAAGTGTCGATGGGGATACTCAAAATCCAGGGGAGGGTCCTGGAAGGAACTGAAAGAATAGAGCGAGGTGTTTCGTTCCAAGCAGGTAAAGTGCGACCTAGCCCTTCGGTGAAGAGACAGAGCCCATCGTAATTAGGCAGAAAGACTTGGATCTCAGAAAAAAGTTTTGACTTGAGCTATATTTTTTATACTGAAACTGTTTTACCTGGCAAAATGATTGTTTGGTATGGAGAAGAGCTAAGGAATTTCAAATATTCACCTACCCATGAGCTGTCCCAGTAAGCTGCTTGGAAACCTTCCTTACAAATATATTTTGAGGTGCAACAAACTATAAGGTTTTGAAGTGTTTGAAGAACTTGGGGGAGGTAATAAGTAAGAATACTTTGGTATCGTCATTCCTTCACCTTACTATTTATTTTTACAATCAGAATTAGTCTTGTTAAAGAACGTTGTTTAGCTTCAAAGCACAGGTATATCTCCTCCTCACTATAAACACTTCAACTGTGGGAATGAAAAGACTGTAAGAACTTTCTGCCAGAAGCAAGACAAGTTGCCTTAACAAGACTCAATTCTTAATTATGATTTTCTCTCTTCGTGACACTTAAGCATATCTGTCTAGGAGACAAAATGTTTTATAGGTTAATCAAAACTGAAGAAGTCTTAATATATGCTTGAAAAATGATGAAATAGTTTGGACTAGAGGCTGGGATTCTCCTTGTTCCTCTGTCCCAGAATTCCCTGGTTGTCCCTGTAAGAGAAGCAGAAAGGGGACTGTGCAGAAGTGGCCTGGAGAGATAAAAAGTATAAAATGGGTACTTGTGCTGACGCGTGAGGTGTCCTTATTTAGTTTCCTTAATGCATGCTCTGTGTGTTGGCTTGTGCATCCTTTAAATGCACGTTTAAAGATTAATGGCTTCTACTGGAGTGAATATGCAAAGACAGATATTCTCATTAATTATCTGCATTTCTGACTTAGTGGCCTCACAGCAAAGCTTTGCATTTAATGTTTAATTTACATCACTACATATTTCCTTTGGAAACAATAGCATAGAATAGCATTTGTTTTTTATAGAACCTCTAATTTTACAGTCATTTCAGGAATGCATCTAATGACTGTAAAGACAAAGGCTTGGCTTTTAAAATATCTGCAGTGTCTCCAGCTTAGAAATTTTAATTTGTAGGAGGGCAGAAGAACTGGAAAGCTGTGCAGAGTTGATACCACATTCAGCTTTCATTTTGACAGAGATGTTACTAACATTGTTCTAGGTGTCGTGTGTATGCCAGACCTATGTAATATTGAAACATCAAACCACAGCCATAGCTGATATCCCCACTGACCAATATTTATACTGAACATAAGGAAGTCACATGAGCAATATGTATGAGGTGCAGTTATGAAATTGAAATCTGAAACAGATATTTGAGTTCAAGAACACAAATGGACAGTGCAGTGAGGCAGTCTGGCCAATGAGAGAAATTATTGAGTGAATAGTGTCCTATCAGTGCTTCTGTCCTGAAAACAATAAACAGCCCACACCTAGTCTGATGGCGTATATTATGTATCAGACAGCATTGCTAATCTGAGTATTAACCAAAGATGTGAAAATTAGGTCAAAGTCTGACTAGATATTAAACAAAAACTTGACAAATAAAAGGTGTGGTTTTTTCCTCTCCTGACCTTTACTGATGATTTTTCATACACTGGTTAAGACACACCATGGCTACTGAAGGACTGTAAGTGTGGAAGTAAAGTGTGTAAAATCACGCAGCTGAGAAAGAGGATGAAAGACTGGTACCCTAATAAATTTCTCTGTGTCTGGCTCAGGAAACAGGTAGTTGTAGAGCACAGCATCATTCTTATGAAAAGATCTCACAGTCCCCATTTCAGTATTAACTCCACTGCTGTTTTAGGAATTTATTCATACAATATGGAGCTTTATCCCCAAAGCAGAAAAACGGGGGAGAAGAGCCAAACACCAGCAATTATTCTCTGTCCTCATTTAATCCTAAAACCAGAGATACTACACCTGTTGCTGCTGTGTCAGCTCCTGTCTTCAGATGTCTGTGTGTCTTTCTCATTGTGGACAATGGAAGTGACACAAGCAACCAAGGAGAAGTCACAACTTCCATCTCTTGCATGTTAAAATCCATCTGGAAAGAACCATTGGATCAAATACTGCTTTCCCCGGAGCCTGGTGTGTTCACGGGGCATGTGTTCATTTAGGTCTGGCAGGTGGCCATGCTGCCCTAGTGGCAGAAGGGTGGCAGAGCAGCCTGGCAGATGAAGGCATCATTCACGTTGCCCCATTAGCTCATTATAACATATCAACACAGCTCTCTGCCTATGGCCAACATTTCTGTGCTGCGGATTCCTCCCCCACTTTTGGGGAAACTTTGTGCCTCCTAGGACAAATGGTAGGAAATAATCTCTCTGCTGTTACCGGAAAGAAGAGTTTTGCAGGTCATTTGTCCCTCTGCCTTTCTTGCCCATGGACCTGTCAGAACCTGTGTATAGGCCAGTCGGGAGTATGGCTCGCTGCCTGTGAAGCAGGGAGTACATGCACAGCAGCTCTGAGGCTGAAGCACAGGTGTGAGCGTGTTTGGGAGCCCAAATTACCCTTTGGATAGTGACCCCTGGCTGCTGGCTTGTGTAGGCAAGTTACTGTGCCCACCAGGAGAAAGCAAAAAGGAGAGGGGGTGTATGAGAGACTAGGAATGATGGTGCAATGTGACACCGGCTGCTCTGACTGTGCAGGCAGCTGTGCTTATAGGGGGGTGACACTGTGCTGGGGGTGAAGCCCTTGAGGGGTTCAGCAGGGCTCTGCTTGCCTGGGAGTCTCTGTCTTTTCTCTCACCTTGAAAAAAGCAATGAGGGGAAGGTTTTGGATCATGAAGAGCCTAAAAGAAGTTTTTGGAGATCACTGGTCATACGCCCCTGTTGCCTAATTTTTCCCTTTTCCTGTGGAAAAATTATTTCGCATGTTCTTTTCTGAACAGATATTCTTATTTGCAAAGATGTTATTCCATAAGTTTGCCCTGCAGGCAGGACCACACTGAAAAGATTGATTTGTTGGGTCAAAAGGGAAAGTGATACTTCTGGATGAAGTTTGTCTTGGAGTTGTTACTGCCAGAAAAACACATACAATGAAATGGTTATGCCAGCTGGGGATAAGCAGTTTTCTTTTTCTTCAAGTGGCCTGTTAAAAAATAGTAGCACATGTTTCAGAAATGCTGCGTTTCTGAGGGTAATAGATTTTCTGTGAGAAGGGCTCTCAGAGTGAATGTCAGCATTACAGGAAAACATTTCAACACTCCTTTTATATGAAAAGTGATTAGATGTTCTTTGTTCCTTCAAGAGTATGTGTTTGTTGTATTTTACTTCTATCCATATATACATGACTCTTCTCTGCATGGTGGTCCAGGCTTGTAAAATAGGTCTCTCAAATACTCTGAAAGGTTATTCAAAAAGAGCATTGTAGCATGTGCTGTTTTACTAGTGCTGATGTCTGAATAGAGTCTATAAATAACTAAATGCTGTGATGTTTCTGTAATGAATGTTTTGTTTCTATTAACATGGTATCTGGATTTTGGAGAATATTATTCAGCCCTTACTCTTTCTTGTGATGCAGAATCTTATTCTCACATGGGGAAAGATGCAGAAAAAAAGGGAACTTTTTGGTTCCTACTCTTACATGTGCAGAGAAAAATACTGCATGCAAATTTAAATTGTAAAACTTTGTTGTGGGTTTTGTGCATTAACTATAGTTTAGTGATTTGGAACAATCTGGGCCTTACTGAAAAGAGATCTTTTGAAGTAACTAGCAACAGTCTTCTACTTCTCTTGAACTTGTGTTTTGGGGAATGGGGGCTATTAGCTGAAAAATACAACCAGGTGAACGAGCAATAATATATTTTTAATGGGCTAACCTTTTGTTTTTCCATTGTGTATAATTCTCAAACTTCTTGAGCTGATCGACTGCTTTGCACTTTTTTGTAGTAGAGCACACATCTACAGACATGCTGGTATGGCTGTGTACTAACACCTGTTCATACGTGTGCTCGTGTCAAAGCACTGAGCCCCAGAAACACCCTGTTTTAACTTTGCATAACAGTGACCACAGATTGTAGTAGAGAACCTGCTAAATTGCAGATGAAAGCTAACATCAGCAGACCTGCAAAAAGTGTGGCATTGATTTTTTTTCCTCATGAAATACAGAAAAATGTTCAAAATGAGGCAACAAGAATGTCTTTAGCTTTACACTGCGTTAAAATATTTATTTATTTAGTGCAGATACGAATGGTCAGCACCAAGTGTGCATTTACGGAGTTTTCCATGCTTCTGTTAAATTTTAGATACAAGTTATTAAAGGGTGGCAAATGAAAAGGAAGCAAAACATTGTTTTCTTTGTAGCTTTGACCCAATGTTTGAATTCTTTCATAATGTGGAGAAGCGTTCCCCTTTCTGGTCCACAGGACTGAATGTTGTCCAGATTAACTATTATGTATGTGAAACGTCTGCATTGACAAGATGCTTCTCAGACGGGGGAAGTGCAGTATGCGCATATAAGAGTCACTCTGCAAAGCGGCAAGCAGGATTGTCTGCTCACCTTTTGATCTCTCAGAAACAACTAAGTGACAGGGATGCGTTCAGGTGCAGAAAGTCTTCAGGGAAGACTAAAATTTAACCACATTTAGTAAGCATCTCATTTGCAAATTGTCCCTGAAGATTTTATCTGGTGCTGTGAATTCATAATGAATAGTTCTTATAACAAAACTATCTTTATTGTGTTGTATCAGAGCCCTACCAGTGTGCCTTAGAGCGTGTCTGATAAGCAGGTGCTTTTTAAAGATTGTGGAAGGGTGAAATTTTGAAGGCTGTAAAAATCTGTGCGCTCCGTGATGGAGCTTTCCTCATCTGCACTGCTGATTTATGTTGTGTTACAAAGCTTTATCTGTCAAACATAAGCACATAATCTTCCTCTAAAAATGTGACTTTAAATATGAAGTAGATCAGAAATTAATTCTGAGAAAAGTGCCATTGAATGCATATATTTGCACCCTGAACTCCGTGGAAGGAAGGGGCCACTGAGCATGGGGTGGTTATGTGATCACTCAGTGCTCTGAGTGCAATTGCTGGGTGACTGGTGTCGCCCAATACTTTCAAAAATATACAGATTTTGGGCATTCATCAGAAGAACAGGTGAATGCCCCCTTGGTGAAGACCAGCGCTGTGCTGTGGTTTACTGAGTACGATGGACCCGGTATGGGTATGCACCATTGTCATTTATAACTATGAACTGAACTCCTGGATATTGGGGGGGG
>Ga0065711_1006087_pt1 | contig 32385 bp, 21 predicted proteins | sample Hoacrofraction12_FD_59098 | JGI IMG/M metagenome (GOLD analysis project Ga0065711, IMG submission 59098) | Hoatzin crop microbial communities from Cojedes, Venezuela - Epithelial fraction 12 v2 (version 2) | ecosystem: Host-associated > Birds > Digestive system > Esophagus > Crop | place...
CTCCTGATGCAAGTAACTTGCATTTTAGATAATCTGTTTTTCCTCTGTCCCTTGCACTCGCTTTCTGATTAAAACTAAGTGCTGATGTGCTGTTGTGGTGCTAGTGGGGTTTGCTGGCCCTGGCCCGCGCGATGCCTGGGGTTCACACAGCTGTCTGTCTGCAGTTATTGGAACCTGTTGATTGTAGGCCATACTGCACCGTGTGAAATTGTCAGATACTAAACTGCAGTGTACTTTCTGCCTCCCCCTTTGCCCCTGCTTCACTCTCAGAGTTAACCCTTAGATGTCTGTCAGGAATCTGATGCAAAGAGAAGACGTCAGGAAAGGAGTGGGAACCATACATGCCAAGGAATGGAAATAGTTACAAAGACTACTCTCCTGGCTTTGCATTTTTGCTGCCAAGGGTGGGTAGAATGGCATGTACGTAATCGCAGCGTTTTTGGTCATGTAACAAATATTGTGGGTTTTGTGATGATGCGGTAAAGGCGTCTGCGCCACCGGGGGCCTGACTGCAGTGCCAGGTTGTGAGGAGACTGACTGAGCTTCAGCCTGGCCAGCAGCGGGCATACCGTCTGACAGCTTTTCTCGGAGCCTGAAGTGCAGCTCTTTCCTGTGTGTAGTGTGTTAGAGATGTGTTCCTTTTTGCGGTGAAACTTGTGATTATTTTTTTTTCCAAAATATATTTACCAAGGAATGGGCGAGGCATTTACATGCTTGTCTGTATACCATATTGCAATATAGCAGGGAGGTTTGTGGGGAAGTGCATGGGTGGGGTAACTCTCCACAGTACACCAGGGAAAGAAGCTGAGTCAGAAGGTTTCCTTGAACATGGAGGAAGAGCTGGAATCTCAGATACTGAGCTTTGGTATTAATAAGCTTTTGTGCTTATGCTGGATCTCTGAAACACCTTAAAAGCAACAGCCTTATTGAAAGCCAATTTCTACTTACGTTTCTGCAAAGCTTCTGTAGCTCTCTGTTAAACTGCGATGGCTTCTGTAGAAGCCAGAAAGTACGGTATCGTTTGGGAGGCTGCCGTGAGCTAGTGGATCCTAACGGCAGGAGCTGCCCTTCTCTTCCCCCAGCACGGTGCAGGTGTCTGCTGGAGGAGCAGGCTCTTGGAGAGGCAGAAGGATTGGTAACGTGATTGCATGGCGAGAGAGGAGCCTGCTTAATGAAGGGAATCAGCTGGCATTTGGTGCTAAAGAAACAGGCAGGGCTGTGAACGGATTTTCATTTTTCTCTGAATTAAGTTACCCTTCTTAGGTAGGGGATTTTTTTTTTTTTCTATTTTAGTCTTTAAGTGGGTCACATCACAAATAATTCTGTGATGCGGAGTTGTGAAACTGCCTTTGAATCAGATTAAAGCTTTTGTGTGCTGCAGACTGGATAGAACAAATTAATAGTGAATTTTAAGGAAGATGCTGGTGCTCAGTGGTGGGTGGGACATGCCAGGTATGAGATGAACATGCCTGTCTTGCAAGAAAACTTCTTTGTGTGGATGATGTTCCTCACAAAGTATCGTAACAGATCCAAACACGTGGTTGATTGCTTTAGCCATTTAGTACATGGAAATTTTTATTTCTTATGTGTGAGACAGCTGATGTAGTCTTTGTGTCCACATTTTAAAGTTATATTGAAAGAAGTGCTGAAAAGATGTGTGGAAGTGTTTAGAGGATATAAAAAATGCCTTAGAGCTGGAGCATGCTCTTAAGTTTTGCCAACTGGTAGTGCCAGTAATTACCCTTTACAACCATAGCCATCCTGTTGATAGCGTGCTTATGCAGGTAAAGCCGTGCTTGTACTAAACAGTTTGTGCTGGAGCCCTGAAACAGATTGAGGTGTCGGCTTCTGCTCTTTGTCAGTCTTACTTCCTCCATGATAGGAAGGTTTAGCCTGTGAGATTGTATTAATAAACTACGCTATTTGTACATGTATTTTGGGTGAGAGGCTGTCTTGTTTCAATTTGTTTAGCATATTGAAAAATTGTTTTGGTACAATGCTGAAGTTCTAGAAAACTGTTTCGTCTAGTGGGAAACCACACATCGAGAACCGGAGCACTGAAAGGTGTAGTAGACATCAGCAGGTGAGAAATGTGGAAGAATGTTTTAATGACAAATGTGAGCGCACGGTTTAAACAATATACTGAAGGACATGATGGATGCTGCCTCAGGTCAATGATATTTCTGCAGCTGGAAGTGGTGAGGCCTTTCAGGAGGACGTGCCGCAGCCCTGCCGTGCCAGCTGCCGCCCGGGCCCCGGTGCAGCGCGGGGCCGCCGCTGCTCCGCGCGCTCGTGGTGCGGGTGGAAAGTACCGTCGGTAGCTGAAGTACGGCTAAATACTCTGGTAACCGTTAAAATTCAGTAATCTCGTACGGGAGGGCTGAATAGCTGATGTGGTGTCTGCTTCTCTCTTTGAAGTACTTGAATATTCTTTCCCCGAGGAGCACGGTAGCATGCAGAAAAAATGGTTCTTGGATCAAAGGAATGGCTGTCGGCCTTGCTTCTGGACGCTGGGCATGTCTGAGAGTGGCGCAGTGCTTTTAAAAACGCAGAATTTCTTTAGCTATTTCTAGTTTTATTGTTCCAGCCAGCCTTCACAGTGGTGAATTCTGGCTGAACTAACAGCTGCTTGTAGCAAGAAGACCTGATGAAAACTGATTTACAGTACCGTTTTCAATATTGGCTTAATGATCCTTGTTAATCCAGGAGGCATGCGACCAAAGGGTAGGTTCTGGGGGGAGATCAGTTTTATCAGGACAAACACGTGCTCACTGCGTTGCATTTTTAATACGAACGTGCCTCTCCCTAGCAAGATACAGCATGTGTTTTCAGTCAGACTGAGAAATGGTCATTTAAAAATCCGTATCCAGAGTAGACCCAACTGTTTATTGTGAATCTAGGTATTTTGCTTTTGTAGACTCGTTAATTGATTGGATTGTATTTGCTTAAGTCAGTCTCCCATGTGTTATTAGCACTGCTGAACGTGATCAACCTGTGATAATGATTCCAGGATAGAGGCTGGCAGCCTCCTCTGCCTGGAGGAGGAGGAGGAGGAGGAGGAAGAGCAAGAGCAGTGCCCTCCCCTCTGCTCCTGCCTGCCCCAGCTGCCTCCTCTCCTCCTTCCTCCCTTGGGCTGGCTCTGGCTCACAGCTGAGAGTGCCTTGTGCTGGGTTGTCTTAGGCACCTTTCAGAAATCTCCCCCCCGATTTGTTGGGTTTGCCTTCTGCTGTTTTGGTGAGTTCAGTCGCACACCGGGCATTCACACAAATACCAGAGCTGCCAGAGTGACTGGTGGAGAGTGACCTTCCCCCTTCGGTCCTGCTGCTGCTTCAGCTCCAGCCTTACCACGAAGGGCCCCAGCGGTGAGATCGTGAGATGAGGGAGCTGATTCACCGCTGCTGGCTGGTCAAATGGATGTTTTTCCTACAGTCCCCACGCTTCCATCGCTTGCCTTCCTTTGGCGTGTTGGTCTTCTGGTGGCTTAGGGAGCTGAATCGGCTCACGGCTGGGCCCACTGGCCGTGACGTAGAAGCCAGGGAGCAGCGGGGAGTGGGACCTGCCCGTGGGCAGCAGCCAGCTGAGGGCTTGGCTCATCTGTCTTGATTATTTGGCCTTACTAAAACTGTATTGATTTTGCTTGAGCTTCAGCAGTTTTCTTTTTATGTGCACAGTAACTGGATGTTACCTGTGCTTTCTTGCTAGGCTTGCATTTTTTTAACCTGTCCAGTTGTAGCCAGAAAGTGGCTGAAGGGGTTTTTCCTCCTCTTTTCCTCCGTTAGGAGATTACTAAACTCTTGGTGTGTAAACAAGGCAACAAGCTCTAACTGAAGGCTTAGTATAGTGCAATGAAACTGAGGCCTACAATAGAACAAGAAATGGAGTTTATTGTACCTGGTTGTTTCACAAAATTGGGAATGTAGGGATTTTGTGTGTTGAGTTGCATTTTGCACGGGGAAAAGGCAGACATTTGCTCTGCTGAGCTGCAGTGATATGAAAACTTGAATTCATTTGGTGCTTTATTTATGGATTATACTTTTATGCAGAGGAAAAAAGTTGCAACTTTTTTGTGTTGTGGCAGTTCCTGGTATGCAGTAGGCAGAAAGGCTGAGTTTGCTTTTGTGTCTTTGCTTATACAGCTAGTATTCCTTTCCTTTACCTTCAGTATAGCTTAAACGACTGCGTTGCTGGGACTTCAGTGTCAGTAGTTCATTTGTCGGTGGAGTAACTCTCTGCACGTGTCGCTGCAGTCAGGAGTGTGGCTGTACTGTTTTGGTACCAGTTTTTGTCTTGAAAATAGTCATGCGGGCATACTAACAATATGCTTCATTTAAAAAAAACAAACCACCTACAACAAAAACCTCCTTCTTCTGTTAAGTGACCAGATTTTACACTGTAGCACGCATTTCTGCTACTGTTGTATAGGTAGCACGTTTTCTCATGCTTCAAATAAGGAGAAATTAGCAATTACAAGGGAGAGCGTGCTGCAGGCTAGTGCATCTGTTCTTCAGAGAGTGATGGAAGGAGAGGGATTCGTTTATCATGCTTCCGTGTTTGTTCTTGCAGCAATTTTTTACTGCAAGAGGGCTGTCCTCACAGAGAAACGCTTTGAAGTGTTGCCTGCTTAGTTAAAAAAACAATCTTATATATGGAACGCATTAAATTTGACATGAATTGATTGTGTGGTCAATGCAGTGAAGAACAAATACAAAGCCGTATACGTAAAGCAAACTGCACGGGTGCGTGGTGCATTGACAGAGCTGGAAACTGTACGCACTGCCTGAAACAGTGGTTCTGCTGTCTCGTGGTGTCACGAAGGCCCACGTGTCCCAGCGTGCCCGAGTGTGGCTCAGTCGTGCTGAGATCTCTGGGCGGTTGGCTGCGTGCCGCGGTGGTGTTTGGCACTCCATTTGGATTTAGAATGTCATTTAAGGTTTGGAAATGTGGCTGTGACACCAATATTGTGAGGACCTTCAATTTTGTTAGGTTTGACATGCTTGAGTATTGGTGAAATAAAATGCACGCCCGAGAAAGCCTGAGTTTGGTGTAACACGGTTCATGGTCTCTTTCAGCAAACGGCTAAAGCAGTGAGCTTTCCGGGGAGGCGAGATAAAGCAAAGCAGCCCCGCAGAGCACAGAGCTGTCTGTGTGCTCGTTGCAGCTGAACTCTTTTCAAGAGTCCGGTGATCCCTTTCTCAAGCCACAATCCAAATTTTATCATGCATTTGCGAGGCGGTCAGGTGCTAGTAATGTGAAACAGTTCCCATTTGACATGGTGTAAGGGCTGTTCTTGTTCGGAGAAGATGTCATTTGATGTTGTTTCCTTTTTCTCTCGCTGTGCAGATGTGGGTGGTTGCCGTTCTTTCCGATCTCACACAGATGTTGTCATTGTCCATTGTGTGCAGAGGGCTGCTTGGGGTGGGTTTGCTGGGCTGGAAGGGGAACAGCCTGTCTGTGTTCTCCTCGCTGCGTGAAGTGCAGCTCGGAGACACGAAGGACTGCTCCTGTTGTGTTTCGGGGTTGTTTTCGCAGGATGTGGCACAGGTTCTTCAGTGATAGAGTTTTGCTTCAGGGTTGGTGGGGCCGTCGGTCTTGAGGCCCCAGATGATGTTCCTGGCAGTGCCACTGCATTCCTTCCAGTCATAACATTGAAATAGCAGAAACAATGCATTTATTCCATTTTATATGAGAAGTGAAATACCTCGAAGCAAAATTACACCTTCAGTAATCAAGGATGAGGACTGAATTCTTACTGGTGCTGGCAGTCTTTCCTGATTTTTCTAAACTGCTTATCAGAAATTCATACAGGAACTTATCTGAATTGAGAAGAAATGTTTATTGTCAATATATACTAGTGAGCTGCTGTTAATTGATTATTTTCTATTAGATATGCTAGTACATACTAAAACTTATGTATGCATGTGTATGTATCTGATTTACTCAGAACCTGCGAGGTCTCATGAAAAAGTCAGTGGTGGACTATTTACAGAAGAGGTTGAGCACTCTCTGAGGACAGTTGTTTGCCTTTATTCTGTGTTTCTATGTGTCATATGTGTTGTCGATGTAGTCTTTTAGTTTAGACGTCGCATAGGTGTGATCCAGAAAAGAAGTGTGCAGAGACATTTCCTTGGTTTTGATATCTCTTCTTTGTATATTGCTGTAACACCAGACTTTGTGATTCCATATAATATTTTTATTCTCTCAAAGAACTGTTGTGATTCCTACTGGATTTTAGTCTATTTTAACACATAATCCAAGGAATGAAGCTAGCAGCTTTTTGAGCTGGTCCTGCTCTGTTACATGGACATAGCCACTGTCCAGAATTAATATACTGAGTAGTTGTTAAATACTATTAGTATCAGTGATGGATAGACAAGCGTGAAAGAATCCAGGTTTGTTTTCAGGGCTCATCTTAATTTGGCAGGAGTAGTAATCAAAGGGAGAGATAAAGGGAACATTTGAAGTGTTGCTGTGATGCTCAAGGTATGTCATTTATGTTGTGGGGAAATTGTACTTATGTACTCTCTCTTTCCAAAAAATATCCTGTGTGAAAATACTGTAATTTTCATTAAACATTGTTTTAAATGCAATTACATTTTCATTAAATAACGAGTAGCCGTGCTTTCCTTGCAGGTAGGTTTCTGTTCCCCCGCATGTGACAAAGGTGAGGCATACAGTGCTCTTGTCCTCACAGGTCATTCCTCAGACGCTGCCATCTCTGAGGGTACCAGTGCTGCCTTTGTCATTTCAGTGTTAGAACCCCTTCTTTGTGCACAATGAGACAATTATTATGCCAGAAAATAAAAGCAACAGAAAGTCCTTGTGATCTGTGAAAGAATGGAAATGGCTGGTGGAAGGTCTTGCTTCGACCTTCATGCTCATACTTCTGTCTGAAAGCAGTCGGTAAATACTGCTCCCCTTAGGCTGGTGGGCAGCTGGCAGGCGTGGAACGGTGAAGGTGTGGTCTCTGTAGCTGGTCACCTGAAATACCGATTCATGGAAATCTTCGTGGCTAAAGATCCGAGTGCTTCTGTTCCTCACCTTTAAACTGTTGCCCTCGGGCTAGGCCAACATGTTTGTGTTAAAAATCAGAAGAACTCAAAAAGAGCATCAATCCTTGATCAAAACATGACTGAATAAGGTCAGGATTAACATTGCGGAGTTCATGGTGAATGAGCTGGTGTTTCAATGAAGGATCAAAGTGCATGGTATTAGATGAGAAACTTTAACAGGTACTGAGTGCAGCTGCCTTGTTACTAACTTCACAGACGTCGTATGGTGACAGAAATTACTGACTTTCAGGATAATATCCCTTCTTTGTAACGACAGTGCAGTCTCTGCTCTGTCAGCTTCGGCTGTCTTTTGTGTCTAGCAGAAGTAGCAGTGTCAGCATTTTTAATGCAGGATTTCCTGTTCTTTTCTGTCTAGATTAGAGTTACGGAGGTATGCTTTATAGAATTCACTTGTAAGAAGCTTTTGTTGTTGTTTAAATGGGGGTGTGTGCGTTCGGGAACAAAAGCTTTTGTGTGCTCGTTTATGCTAGCAATACTTTTCTGTTTTGTACACAGAAGTGAATATATGTGTGTGTGTTTGTGTGTGAAAGCAAATATATGTACATATACAGAACAATGATTGTATTTGGATTCAGGAGCCAAATACTTTTGGGGAAGGATAGTTGCTCCTGGAAGACAAGTTTTATCTTTTTGGAAAAGATACGTATCAGGTGTTTGGTTTTAGTGTTTCCAAGTGCCTTATTTACGCCCCTGTTGTTGGTGACAAATGCTGTTTCCCATAAAATGAGTGGGAGCGAGACTGTATTTCAGTATGAAGTTACAGTAATGTTGACACAAAAAAGCCAGGACGTAGCAAGTGTTTTGACAAAGGAGAAAGCTGCCGTCTGCGGCCTCGTCTGCGTGGTGCCGGTGGGTCCCGCGCCGAGGGCAGGCTGGACGGTCTGCTTTGCGTTTGCTGGGGAGCGGAGGCGGGTGAAGGCGTGTACCTGGACAGCACTGCAGAGCCGCAGAGACACGAGGGCTTGTGTGGCGGAGAACTGAGGTGAGAAGGCAGTTTGCTCCACAGCATTAATTGGAAGAATTTACCCTTGTTAGTCTTGCCTGTATGTGGCGTTTGTACAGTACGTGGCTTTGGATATAATTAATGTACTCTTCAGGTTGTTCCTGTAGCATCAGCTGGCCGTCTTAATGCGAGTGCTTAGATTCTGTATCTTGTGTTTCGAAAATTAGAAAAACAAGCGTTGAAGTCTGTCATGGCAAGCTCTAGTTCAGCTATCAAGGATGGTTAGTCCACATATGAATACCTTTGCTATGCTTTCTTCATCTTCGTGTGTGTTGTTATACTGACCTCATGTTTCTATTTCTGACGTGCTTTTTTTCTTCTCCTTTTCCAGGTGAAGCAGGAGCTGTAGAAGGAAGACCTTGGGGCTCGCAATCATGCCATTCCCCTTTGGAAAGTCCCACAAGTCTCCTGCGGACATAGTGAAGAACCTGAAGGAAAGCATGGCAGTTCTAGAAAAGCAAGATATCTCTGACAAAAAGGCAGAAAAGGTACAGTTGGGACTTTCCAATTGCTAAACAGAAATTTGAAAGGGGGGGAAAAAAGATATTTACAGCTGTTGAAACTGAATTGCTTAGGAATCATTTTGGGGTTTTGTACTCTGATAAAGGGTAAGTTATTGTATACCTCTGAACAGGTGAGTTTCGTCTTGGTTGACTCGCATTTTTAAGCCGTTGGCAGCTGATACAATACTTAAAATAATTTGGTTTGGAACTGTAGGATGTGTCATTCTTTAATAAGCAGCTCACAGCTATGCAGCGTTCTGGTGTGTGTGTCCACTGTAGTGGCTTTACTGCTGTGCAGTAGTTGTGGGCTTGTCCGTGTGGGTATCCGCAGAGCAGCGTCTCTCTTACTGAAACCGAGGAACTTTGTGTCTCCGTGGATGTCAGCAGAGGATATACTTTTACCTTTCCTTGCCTTGTCTCCAGCCCCAGGAAGATGTGGTGAAGAGTTCCTGTGCTAGTGCCGTTTTCTGTAGCATGGTTTGCTACTTCAGGATCAGCACCTGTCGACAGTCATTCACTTCTCCACTGGTGGTTTCGATAGCTTTACTAACAGTAACCTTCAAGTTCAGCCTGTGTGCAGCTGCATCCCACCTAGCGATTCGTATGACCAGGGGTATTTACTGTTCACATGAAGTTTTTCCTGATAAACTCAGCACAAGGGCATAGACTTCAGTACTTCCAAAAAAAGCCCCAAAACCAAACTGAAAAAACAAACAAACAAAGTATCTCCCTCTCCAGTCTAGCAGCTTTTGAAGCAGGCGATGACACCCTCCATGGATTCTCTCCCAGCATTATTTAACTGTTTTGTGCCATTCTTGGTATCCTTAGAGTCACATGTAGGAGTTAGTCACAATCTTGTTCACATTCACCAGTATTTTTAAGCAGAGTGTGGCCAGCTTCTCTAAAACCAGTTTCACGTAGACTGGCACTACTACTTTAAGTGCGGGAGAATCTGCGTCTTAGCTGAACTGCCATCTTTGTCGTGATGCTCTTTAAAATCAGCACCTTCTAGCCCAGTGCCAGCACGCGACATGTTCCGGTGTAGCACAGTGTTTCTCCCTGATGTTTTTTCTCTCATGCTGGAGGGTGAAACATTGTGGCCTGTTACGCAGGCCTGTGTGGAGGCTGCGAGGAGTTTCATTTGCTGCTGCTTTTCTTCTTTCTATAAGACGGACCAGGAGAGGAGGGGAAGGTGTGTTCTGCAGAGTCTGAGAGACATGGCACTACCTCCTTCTTCTCAGCCTGGTTATTAATTCCTGGAGATGTGGCTTGATGTTACAATCTGTGCTCTTTTGTGTCATCTTGTTTCTTTTTGCTTAGATCTCTAATGGGGAACAGGTCTGCTTCATTCCACTGTGCATGGCTTTGCACTGGATCACATGCCTGTGTTCTTGATGCTGTAGTTGAAGATTATTATGTACCATTTGCTGCTTGCTGGTCTTTAATCCCATATCTCCATATTCTTTAAAGACCTCGTTTATGCAAGGCTGCTGCTTTGACAAGAAATAATGTGCTAAGTCTGTGGAGTTTTCTCCTGTGTCATACAGAAAGCGACACATTCTGCCTGAAGGCAGCCCATGTTCACTAGGTTAAACGTGAGGAGGGTTAAATACTGACGCTCACAGTACTGAGCTGTGTATGGTAGTGCTGGCCTCTGTCATCCTCGTTAGTCACAAAGGAGACCAGCTGATGAATCGGAATATTCACACCCGGTGTCCACGTCTCCGTGCAGAGATTCTTCAGGACGTAGTTGTTTCCTTGGCACGCCAAGACTGCCATGAAGGTGGCTGTGGTTGTGGCAGTTAATCTGAGGTTCTCAGGTTGTTTGCTGGTTTGATAGAGAAAGTTCTTCAATATCTTGTGGACCAGTCGTCCCATCTTTGAGGGTGCAGCTCTGATTAAACATCCTGAATTTGTGCCCGCTTCCTGTCCACTCTATAGAAATGACTGGAGTAACTCTGGAGTTAAGAGAGCAAGGGTGTGAGCAGGAGCCATCATTAAAAAAGAAAAAAAATACCTTCATGCCTGTATCTCAGTGTTTAGACATCTTTTTATCTTTCACTACCCGTTTTATCACTATGATCTTTTCCGCAATAGCCTCCTCTCTAGCCTCCTTTGGAGAAGAATTCTGTGCTGATGAAAGGGTGAGTTCTGTGGCTGGTAGTAGAACAGAAATAGAAAAACTCGCTGCACATAAAGCACAAAAATTTTTACCCTTTAGGAAAAGGGGAGAAGAATGCTAGAATTGTTCTTTTTTTGTTGTTGTTGTTTTATAACTCCATTTTGTTATGGAATAGATTTATGTAAAACACATTCTTGCACTTTCTCTCTCCCCCTCTCTCTCTGGGTAATTTCTCCTTCCCTGTTGCTGTTTTGTCCAGGGGTGTGCTTTTGTAGTCTGTCAGATAACAACAATGAACTTGCAAGGCAAAGCAGCGCGGCACACGGTGTTGATTACTGTTTGTGGTAAAGACACCCTTTTGGGTGCAGGGAATGCTTACTTTTCCTGCACTACTTTATTTCTTATAATTGACTACACACAGTTGCATATTGCTTTACTTCTGACCATGTGGAATTTGAAAAGTGTGTAAAAGAAATTCCAGCACATGTTGAAGTGAACTGAACGTTGTTTTAAATATTTCTTCCGCAAAATGAAATTAATTGTAAATGCCCTTTTGGTTTATACCTCGTGGGTGGCTGAGGTTCCAAAGACAAACTGGTGCTTTTCTACTGCAGTGCCACGGCAGGTTGGTTTTAATACGTAGCTCACTGTAGCTCCTACCATGCAGTAGCAGCACAGCGCTGTTAGGAAGCACGGAGTTGGGTGCTGTGTAGAGGATGCTCTTTGACAGTTTCCTAACACACTTGGAAATACAGATTTGTAAGGAAATTAGACAAACAATTTTCCCTAGAAATTTAAATTGTAATTAATTATGTTTGAACACAATATCTCAGTGTCACTTCAGTGCTTAGACTGAAATTTAAAACCTTCAATGTTTTGTAAGAAAAAGGAGGTAAGAGATTTTTAAAGCTTGGACAGCGTGTGTTCCTGTATGTTCGTTGTAATGAAAATGGAAGAGGTTCTTCAAAGCAAGAGATGTAGAACTACAGTAGTGATCACAATGCGTCTTGTTCAGTTGTGAAGCATGCCTTGTAATACTGGAAAATTTGTTTTAGAAATAAAAATCTGAAATTCGAAAAGTGAATTCTAGTTGCATGTTAATCTACCTTTTTCTGAGCTCTGTGAATACCGGAGAAAAATTAACCAGGTAATTCTCCAGGTCACTTTGAGATGTTCTCTCGGCTTGCGGCGGCTGCCTGGGGACGGAGCTGGGAAGCGGCTGCGACGGCGGGGCTCTGGCTGCTGACAGCCTGCCTCGAGTGCCGCGGCGCGGGCTGCGGTCCCGCGCCGAGGAGGGAGGCCGCGGCTGGCTGGGCCTCTTCTGGCACGGAAACGTGGAGGGACGAGGGCTTCACAGCTGCAAATGGGTTCATCGCATGGGCGGGTGGTTTTCCATTTTCTGCTGCTCGCGCTTTTTCAAAAGGGGGGGAAGTGCTAAAGGGAGAGGAAGGAAAGCTCCTTTCACAGAAATGGGACCTACTGTTGATCTAGCCCATCAGTGAGTCTTTTATTCGCATCTCTTCCTCCTCTTTGGCTGACATCAGCATTTTTTTTTATACTACTGGTTCCCTTGGTTTGTGGCACACGTTTGCTGTTGTGAAGGTAAATATTTACTCGTTCTTCCCTACCCTCTGACCTTGGGTGAGCCTGCTCGTAGCAGCTCGGGCTCGGGCTGGGTTGTTGGCCGATGCGGGCGTGGGCGGTCTCTGCTGCGAGGTGCCCGCTCGGTGCCATGGGCAGTGTCCTCCGTGCAGTGTCCTCCGTGCGCGGGGCAGCGCCAGACGCTGCTTCGGGTCCGCTGCTGGAAGGTGACGCCGTGTCGTGTTGCCATCGGTCACGTTTCAGTGAGTGAACGCTGTCGTTTGCAACGCAGTCACATTTACAATTTGTTATGCACATGTGTACAATTAATTCATGGGTGGAAGAAGGCTCGGGGTCAGGTAATCTGCCTTGCCGACTGCGCCCGGCTGTTACTGGCAGGGGAAAGGTGGGGCTGCTTCTGGAAGCGATGGGCGAGAAGACATGCTGCTCTTCTAACTGAACTTGGCGCTCTCCTGACGTCTTCGTGCTAGATGGCTGCTGAAAAAGAGTGTACTCGTTTTTGGCCTTTAAAATAAATGAGTGGCACTGATACATTTACAGAACTGTATGTTTTTCAGGCATTTTGGAATCCAATGACTTTAAATAGAATTATTAAAATGGTGTTTGTTACTTATGATAGATACTGCTCTAGACTGGTAAAAATATTCATCAAGTACAGGCTCAAAAGTATAGCTGGTTTACCTTTTTGATGGATATTTTCATTAACAGTGCAGTTTATGTGACTGCATTAGGGATGTGGATAGACCCAGCGCCTGCTGAGCTCCTCTGAAATACTTCAGGGCTGGCCATGGGCTCCTTATCTTTCCCTGCTGTTTCTCTAAGCAAAAGCAAGTGTTGCTTCGTGAAACTCAAATACTCCAGCTGCACAAGTCTAAATGAAGTATTTGGGCTGTTTAGCATTTAAGGAAATAATAAATTTGGAAATGTCAGTGAAATACCCTAGACACTGGAATAAACCATGAGATGGTTCGTAGCTGCGAAGGCGTGCAGCTGTTCTGGTGTGACAGTCATGCACGTGACTTCATGGTGCCTGTTCTTATTTTTAAAGAAGATCTTCCCGTCTTTGATAAAAATAGAGAAAGAAGTACTTTCTTTATTTTCCTTCCTTTACATTTTACTTGTATAGTTTGACTTGTCCTGAAACCGTATTGATTGTCTGGCTCCACTGAATTTCAAATGTGACTTGTCACAGAAGTTTTCTCTAAAACTCTGGTTACTCTGTGGTTGCTCCTTCTCCGTGTTGAGAAAGAAAAATAAAAATATATAGATATATAAATTGAAGTATATAAAAATACTATATAATTATAAAAATACACAATATATTTATAAACTAACATGTAGAATATATAATATATACATGTTGTATATTATGTATATATAAAATATACCCTGCTTATATATTATATTAGAATAGATATATTTTATTTATATCTGCATATATGGTGTCTGATTGTTATTTCCACTTTTGGTCATGGGTGTCTGGATGAGCTTCATTGTGCATTTTGATGCTTCTCCAGAGATCTCAGTATCTTAGGAAATCTTGCAAGTAATGCTAGCTAGCCTACTCTTGCCTGTCTTGATTTTTTTTTACTAGTTTTTTACTTAGCTCTTAACATTGGTATTCAATGTAGCATTATATTTTTGATGTAGCTATCTAAATTCCATTCTGCATCTGAAATAGCAAAAATAGCTCTGCACACTACATATTTGGAATATGTTCAAGAGTTCATGGAATATAGGAGAGTAGAGAGGTTCTAGAACGAGTTTGTAGGAGTTGATTTCTAGTCCTTTTGATGTTGAATTTTAGAGTAGAAGAGAAGGGAATAGAGAAATGTCGTATTTTATGGAATTTTAATGCATCTGAAGAGCTCATTTATTGATTCAGTGCTTCCAGAAAAACTCAGATTTATCCAGAAATGATAGTTTGGCTTAAGTGGAAGTGATACAAGCAAGTCTCTTTTCATGATGAAGGTGGTCAGACATCGGTGCAGGTTATGTAGACAGGTTGTGGTGTGTCCATCCATGGAGCTGTTCAGAGCATGCCGGGTCAACCCGAGAGGACTTTGAGGCTGGCCTTGCCTTGAGCAGATGGTTGGACCCTCATGGCCTCCTCAGGTACCTTCCATCCTCAGCTGATCTGTGTTTTTGTGTCTCTAACCATTGCTTCCCGCTAAAACCGTATGTAATTCCAAGTTCCAGTGAAGCACATTCAGATGGTCTTGGCAGTTGTGAAGAGCATGAGAAATAAATAGAAGTCCTGGTGTCTCTTCCTCAAGTTATTGAGTTGTATGTTCGTGTTAGGCCAGAAGGTGTTCTGTGGTTTTTTGACATGTTGTTTTTTTTTGTGTGTGTGTGTGTGTGTTTGTTTTAGTTTCAAAAAGACACTGGGTGTTTGGAAACATTATTTTTTTCTCTCCGGTTTGTAAGCGTTTCCATAGTAGCATCTTTCTTGGGCTGGCGGTGAGGGAGAGCCTTCAAGTGTGATCATTAAAGTTTTTGGGAGGGTTGTTCTGTTTTCTGGGGTTTTGGTAGGAAGATTTCTCCACGGGTGTTTCTAAGTGCAGGCATGCCCTCGGTGTTGCCACTGTCTTAGGGTGGGTAGCTACTGGAACCTCTGCTTTTCTCCCTCTTTCATCTTGCTTTCTAAATTAGTGTGCAGGGACAAACTGCAATAGAATTTTTATTGCTGCTTCCTCTTTTCTTGGCAGCCATGCTTCAAAGGCATCTCTTCGTATCTCCACGTTTGACAGATGTTGCTGTTCTTTTCCTAGTAAAGAGATATTTCTTCTGAATTTTAAAGAAATAGAACAGTTGTGTGACATAATACTACTACAATATGGTGAGCTGGCTTTCTCATTTTACATCTTCAGGAGCTGTCATGAATCTAAGCAGTCTTACTGAGCACCTGCTTCTTGCTGTCTTTCTCAAAGTGCACAGAAAGTCCCTTGGAATTTCGATTAAGGGGGAGACAGCTGGGACTAGGAACTGCAGTTAGCAAGAAGAGGAAGGCAGCGGGGAATGGAAGGTTGTGGAGGAGCTAAAAATGGCATGGAGCTGCCTTAAAGGTCACGGAATCCTTACTGGCATAGCTAGGGAACGGCTTTGGCCTGAATAGCGCGTGGGTCATGCGGATCTTAAGCCTGGAACCTCTTCTGAGACGAGCAATAGCCAGAAAAATTTCAGCCTGGTACCTCTTATAAGACGAGCAATATCCAGACAGTAATCATTTTTGCACTTTGTTAATTTTCCACGTGCTACCAATCATAAATACTTACATTAAAGTGTATGCATACCTTGTTGGCAGGTTCATTTAATTACTAAAAATTAGCGCACTTACAAACCATTCATACTTTTTAGGCACACGAGGAACTAAACCAGCTATTTATGATGATCGTTTTCAGCCTCCTGCCCCCAGGCTAAATAAGCATACATATTGAAAGGAGTAATTGTTTTTTTCTCCCAAGAGAACTGTGTTTTAAGATTCAGAAGTGGGCATTTAGAAGTGTTCTTGTTGGGTTTTTTTTTTTTAAGTTTTACTCTTGAGATAACTCTGCCTCCACTGCTGAATGCTGCTCCAGCCCATCATGGCAACTTAGGAATTCCTTACGCTGGCTTCCCTAAGGGAGAGGTCAGACCTGTCTGTCTTCTGTGCGATGGACTTCAGGTGGGAAGCATCTGAGGCTCTTAATCGTCTCCTGTATTGCTGTGTTCTTTGGAGTGCACCTCTTTCTGGGTCTGCTTGCCAGTTTGTTCTTGTATGCCGAGAGAACCTGAAAATTCAGAGGTTCTTGGAGGTTTGGTTAGTTGGAAAGGAAAAGTTTCACCCCCACTGCCTGGAATGGGAGCCTAGTATTTGACGAAACCTGATGAGTGCAAAATGTGTAGGAGGGGTACACTGGGTGTCTCCATCTCATGTTTTCCAACCTGATCCTGCGTACCTCTGTTTTGGAGAACGGAAATTTTGTTGGGTTCTTTTCAGCCCATTGCTGTTCTTTAGGGGATTGTTGAGTGGGAAGTTTAAAGGTAGTACTTTGGATAACTTGTCAAATAAATTGTGTGTCTTGCCTCTGCCTTTTTTTTTTTTTAATATCATAGAACAGTCTTATTTGAAGATAGATTATCTATTGTTCTTTTTAACAGGTTGTCATTTCCGGATTATTTTTTTCCCCTCAGTGGAATTTTGCAGATGTTAAGAATAACAGTGTGTGCAGTTACAAAGACAAATGACATTGTCCTCTAACTGTATTCTTTTCCCATTTTCTTTAGGCCACGGAGGAGGTCTCAAAAAACCTTGTTGCCATGAAGGAAATCTTGTATGGCACAAATGAAAAAGAACCACAGACAGAAGCTGTGGCACAGCTTGCTCAAGAGCTATACAACAGTGGTCTTCTTAGTACCCTAGTAGCCGACTTGCAGCTAATTGATTTTGAGGTAAGAAAAGAAGTTTGACACTTCGTATGTTGTGTATGTTAAAATAAACACATCTGAATTCCTGCCACTTTAATTGGGTAAGACTTCTTTCGATCTTCAGCTGTGTTTTTTCCTGGCTGGGGCAAAACCATTAGAAAGACAACTCATTGTTCCAAACTACCTAGAAAATCCAGCAAACACAGAACATGAACTCTGTGAATTTAGGCACATAAACCACACAAAATTGGAGTAGATGAACCTCTAATCCTGATGATACAGTTCTGTTAGAATTATGGAATAATTCTTAATTGTGGTACACAGAAGGGTTAATCTCTTAGTAGTAATACCATAGCGATCACAGGCTATAATACTACAAGGCATGTCTATATTCTCATCTCATTAAGTTACATGGAAAAGTAAAGAGAATTATCGTAACATTTATGATGAATTTTAAATATTTAAAGCTGTTTTATTAACAGTCCAGTATTTCTCTCTCTTTAGAAACAAGCGATGCAGCCTTTTTTCTGTTTATTAAAAAAACAGCAAACCCAAGTTTTTATTGATGACTTCAAAATAGCAATACTTATTTATATTCAAGTGGATCTCTGTAAAAACCTCTCTCTGGCGTTTGTCACCACATCATAGGGAATAGTTTAGCTTCCCAGTGCCATAGTGAAAAATCACCCTATTTAGTTATAAGAATTTGCAATGCCACTGTATTCTCCTGTTTCCCTGGAGGTCCCACAAGAAGCGTGTGGTTGTGTAGGAAAGGAGCCAAACCCCGTGTATCTCACTCCACCGCCTTGACCAGAAAGATCATACCGCTTAAGGCTGCTTAAAAACGGGATTGTTCATAAACAAGTTGTTCGTGATGCAAACACAACAGTTTAAAGTCCTGCTGTAGTGTGACATTCCAAAAACGATGGCTTTCTTCCCTGCTCTTTCTTCTCTCCCCTCCACCCCACCCATAACTCCCTCTGATTTGTGTTTAATTGTAATATGGTGGCATTTCTTCCCTACCCACACAACTGTTTATACCAAACATAAAACATTCAGGTCCTTAAATAAGCAAGGAGACCTGGGAAGGCTGAGGGGGAATGCTGAAATCTGATGGCCTTTAATTGCAGAAGAAAGGAAATCATGAAACGTCATCTGGATTCTGCTGACCTCTAGATTCTTATCAGCTTGATGTTTAGTCAGCCTGGTTATTAGTGAAGGAAGCCTTCGTTGTCTGCTGGTAGTGAAGAATGATAACAGTTTGTCCAGGCCTGCTCTCATTAAGGAGATCTATTCATTTTATTCTAAGGGGACTTGAAAAGATTGTGAGTAGTTTCCTGCTTGTGGACTTTCTGCTGCGTTGTTACACGAGGATATGACGGTTTCTCTTGAGAGAGAACAAGTCATTGACGCAGCGTGCTGGGCTGGACCGTGTCTGCTTTTTCAGGCTGGGATCTGGCAGGCTGTCCAGATGCTGCCGTTACCTAGCGTTGATGTCAACACACTTGTCCTCCAAACCTGCACTGGCTTCCCAGCTGTTACAAAGTCAGTCAGAGGTTGGCTTTGATACCCCACATCTCTGTGGTTGGGTATTGCATTTGAAATGATTTCTCTGTTGCCAGTGGAGATACGGGCTTGATTTCTGTTGGTGCTTAAACTTGAAGGAGCAGGTCTAGCTTTTATTCCTTCTTGTGCCCCAGCACAGCTTGAGGTCATTCAGCGAGGAAGTAAACGTAATCTTTTTTTTGTCAAGAACTTCACTCTCGTTCCTGAAGAAGGTTTCCTTGTGGAACAGGCATAGACAGCTAATTAATAGCGACTGTTCACTCTGACTCTGAAACTGTCTGAAATGTATTGAATCTGAATAGTATGGTGAAAAAACCCCGGAAAAGTAACAAATTAAACCCAAGGAAAGTAATGAACGTAGTGTTTTCATTAAGAAACTGTCTGACTGTCCAGAGCTTGCTGTATGTAAAGGCCTGTTTAAAACGATACCCTGATCTGGAAGCTTGCTTTCCAAGTAAAGCAGTCAGCACAACCAGCTACTGACATAAATGTATTGGTTATCTCCTTGCTGATTTGCGCTGGTGTGTCTGTAGCAGAGGTGGCATCCCTTGGGGAACTGTTGGTTTCTTTTTTCTTTTTTTTTTTTTTTAAATGAAGAACAAACCCGAAAAACAGCAATGCCTTTGGCATGAGGGAGCCTGCATCCTTCTGCTCGGAAGACAGTACTAGCACAGTCTCCCTCTCACCTCTCGCAGTCGTGACGGTTGGCACAGGGTTCCGTGGCCGTCTGCCCTTGTGAGGCCGCGAGGTCACTTGGTGGTACGTCCTCCGGCCAGTGACTAGCTTTGGTGTTGCCGTACCAGCACCGGTTCAGCTCTGTGCGTGCGCAGGAAAGGCTGCTCTTGCTGGTGAGTCCAAAGCAGAGGGTGGAACTGGCGCCGCTGGTGAGTGAGAGCTGCTGACTATATTATGTGGAGTTTGAGTAAAGCCATTTCTGGAAACACTGCTCTGCTCAGGTCAGAACAAAGAGCTCTGCTGTTGCTTGGGGCTGGCTTGCAATGGAATTGTGATTGAGAAAACAAGCGTTTACAAACAAACTCCTATGTCCTGAAAGCAACACTCTAACAAAACTGGCCACGGCAGTTCACAGACACGCCATTTGTAAAAGGGCAGACCTCCTACATTTTTATAAACGTCTGATTTTTGTTTTCTTGTGCTTTCTTCTTGATGTTAATTAGAAAACTGAAATAATTTTGAATAATTACTGTTGTTTTAAAAATTCCGGCCAAGTAAATATACCCTGCATTTTACTCAAAAGCTTGCTGATGTTAGTCAGGGCATTTGTAGTGCAGCTAGAGACCGTCACGAAACATTATCTACGTGTGGTTTATGTGTATAACGTTCAGGAAACCTTCAGGTGGAGCTGCTGAACAGGCCTTTATGTACAAGCCCAGGCTTAGTACAAATTTGCCTAGGCTTTTTCTGGATTAAATCTGATAACACATAGTCCTAAAGTTGTCTTTATGGCAATCCAAAACGGGGAAGTTAATTGCAGAAATCTGGCTTTCAAATGGTGCATGTCAGTGACGGTGAGAAGTGCTTATATTTATAATCAGCTTTTTGTTAGAGGCTCCTACCAGTTTGTCGTCTTTCGCTGTGGTCTGGTGGAAAAAATAAACAGGGGGTGTGTATATATTCAACAGAGAACATTCCCAGCTCCTTTTGTACTGTCTGGTGCTATCCTTGTGCATTTTTTTGTATGTAAGCTGTGCTGAATGCCAGCATCCTGGTCTTACTTATCCTTCTTTTGTGCTTTGAAAAATGTGAGACTTGCATTTTTGGTCAGTGGATGGTTTCTCTTTGTAGTTTTTATTGAATTTCCGTAAGCTGAAGTTTTAAGTTGGATGTTAATGCTGCAGCCAGAAATGCTCTGCACGTTCTTAATGGTGGCATGACGTGTTCCGAGACAAGGGGAGAGGATAACGCAGTACTGGAGAAACACGCTTCCAGGCAGGGGCACGGTTACAAACTGGTGTGTCATTAGTGGAAGCGAGTATAAAACAAGCCCAGGAGACTGATGCTACATAGAAGCATCTGATGGAACATCAGCTGGCTTTACTCCTTCATGTAAACTACCCGTGATCTGGCTGCAATACGATGTGATGTTTTGAGTGCTCTGGCGTGTTTGAAACGGGTGGAAAGAAGAGAAGATTTGATCTGTCAAAGATCAGAGTACAGAGGCTGACTGGACTGCAGAACTCGCATGGTACGAGTGCGTGAGATGATGGTAATGTGGAATTGTTAACTTGCCTAGTGGACTTGAATATTATTCATGTGTTTAACTGCAAATGTTTTTGACAGGGCAAAAAAGATGTTGCGCAAATTTTCAACAACATTCTCAGGAGGCAGATTGGTACAAGAACTCCCACAGTTGAATACATCTGCACTCAGCAGAATATATTGTTCATGCTGTTAAAAGGGTATGTACACTGTAAAGCAGAAATGTGTTTTTACATGAAGTAAGAGGTTTTTTAACTCGTGGAGAAGCAGTGAGTTATGAAGTGTTTTTTCTTGCGTTGCAGTATGCTTATGTGTGTTGTTTTTTTTTTTCTGAGGCCTGTAATTCCCCTAAGTAAAGGAAAATTTGAGTAATAAACCACCAAAAATACACTTTTGCATGAAATACGAGTGAAAATTGAGAACTGTTAGTAACCTAAGCTATTCTGACTGGGGTAGTGCAGACATTTTCCTTCCCGTATAGTATTTGATCCTCTTTGAACCTTTTCCTTGTGAACTTACTCTTGCATGAAGAGTTGAAGGCTGTTTTGTTCCTTTCACCACTGTCATTTCCAGTTTGCTGCCCTATCCCCGGGTCTTATTTGGTCTTAGACTTTTCATTCATAGTGATTTATATTCCTGTAGTGACACAAATACACCAGCTCAAACCTGACCAAACAAAGGATGATTTGGGGCATATGGTGCATGCCAGATGGCTGCTGCTTCTTCTATTCTTATGTTGTCTGGTATGCTGGGTACTGGGGAGTCATGCCGTTCTGAAGATGTGGTTGCGCATGTCGAGCTGTGGATCTCAAACATGAAAGGTGGTGTTAACATTTTCATCTTAAAGTCAAATTTTTTAAAAAAATTGAGAATGTGCTCTCTCCATTGAAAAAGAATTGTTCACTTTTCTAATAACATTAATTAAGAAAGTTCTGAAAATTGCAATTCCAATGTGTTATTTTGGGATAGAGAAGTTCATCAAACGTTAATAAATCATTTTAAAAACGCAGCTATTTCAAGTACTGGTTTTACAATGTGTGTTAAAGAGGCTGGGTGAGCTTGCAGCAGTTGGTGAGTACACAGGGATAGCTAGAGGAGGTAAGAAAAGGCCCTGCTTCTCCGTGAAATGCTTGCCTGTGTTATGTTGGTAGCATTGAGATGTGAGGATAATGAAGTATGTGTTTAACATTGAACAGGAAGCTTTGTTGTGTTTTTCCGTTTCCCTCCTCCTAGCTCTTAGGAGTCGTTAGAGATGCTGACCTGCACGCACATGGCGTGTTAGGCTAATCCAGTGTAACAGCTCTACATTTACCTCATCCCGGCCATTGGTGTAAGCCACTGGAAAGTGGAGTTCTGTATCTTGTAGTTTCATACTGACTCCAAAGGTTTAGCACCAGAAGCAGCAGGGAATATTTGCTTCTGTTTGTAGGAGTGTAAGATGTACACTCGTCTGCCAGAAGTGCCATGTTGGGTTCCCCCCGCCCCCCTGTTACAGCCCTGATTTTGGGGGGAAGGGAGATTTAAATGTTGGAGGGACAAAAGGATTAGTAGTTGTGGTGTAACACCAAATTAAATACTGATTCCATCCTTCTTAAAAATAATTTGCAAAAGAAGACAAAGGCTTTCGAGGTTCAGAGAGATGAAACTCCTTTCTCGGCGTGCTCTCGTTGGTACGTGACTGAATGAGGGCTGTAACACGTCCGTCCTGATTTTTAGTCTGCGTTGTCTTTCTTCAGAGAGCATTATTCTGACAGGGATTGTTGAAACATGTATTCGTAAGCCAGGATGTTTGAAATGGGCATTTAGTTAGCTTTAACGACTTAAATGTTACGTCTGGTATCCAACTGAGTCAAATTCCTGTAAAGTTAAACTGTGGGGTGAGTTGCAGAAAGTTCAGTAGATTTCAAATCTCCATGACAGGCTAAATGGGAAAATATTGCAGGATTTAACATGAAAGTTAATTAATAAGAAAATATTTTTGTATGGTAATATAGTTAGTGCTTAGTATGCACAATGATACTTTGCTCCTGAATGACTCTGGTGGATTTAAATTAGCTTCCAGTGGTACAGGACGAAGGATCTTTAGGTGGGAGGCAGGAAGGTATATGAGAAGCTTTGGCTGCTCCAGAACCAGGTAGGAGCAACAGACGTCACTTTTCTGTAGGCAGGGATATGTTATGTTGCAGCCTACGGAGATGAGTCCTTGGTTTGGAAAGGCAGGCCCATCTTCATCCAGGTCCCTACTATCAGCTTTCTTGGGAAAACACGGAGCTAGCAGCAAGTGCAGAGGCGTGTTCCTACCAGACATGTCTGAAACACACTGTGGTGGGGTTCTGGCAGCTGCTGTTGGCGTGTGCTGAACTCAGCTGAGAGCGCTCTGCTGTAGTGTTGGAGCAAGAACGCCTGCCAGGGAAGCCTGGTGACCATTTCGAAGCGAAGCCGCCAGGGATGGCTTCATCCCTTCCATGGGATCAGTGACGGATGTGGCCCGGAGGTCGCTGGTAAGAAGGTGCAGCTCCGTTGCTGGAGGCGGTGGGGCCTGGGCTGCAGAGGTCTGCAGTGTTGTCCTTGCAGTCAGAGGACGCCGTGGCCGGCATTTTCTGCTGGAAGCCTGGGGTGTGTAGAGCAGCCAGTGGTGCTGCCCACGGCTTAATGAAAGAGGAGACGTGGGTTTTGGTACGATGTTCTTAACCTGAATGAGCAGCTCGTTATCCCAGCTGATCGCTCTTGCTGTGCAGGCAGGAACACAGCGGCGTCTGCGACGGGGGGAGCGGTGCCACCACACTGCCCCGCAGCGCTGGCGTTGGGGCTGGCTTTACGTGAATTGCTGCCGGGTCTAAAGCAGCTTTCAAGACAGAAATCACTTACTGCTTTTCCAGATGTCTGCAATCCCATCAATATGAAAAAAGAAAACTGATTTTGAGCATGAAGACAGTATTTTTGTTTAGTCGTGTTTCTCACAAAGCCGTTTGTGTTGGCTATGATTTGGCATTTAACTGGCAGTGATACCAGTAATATTTCGTAGGAGTATTTAAAAGTGGAGTTTAATGCAGCAAAAAGTACTTCTAATTTTTTGAATTTTTGTTTGCCTGGTTGCGCTGAAAACTGTGTGGTGCTGCAGTGCTAACTTGTGAAAGTATTTGTAAAGAATCATTGGTGTGTGTTTGTTTTCTTTTTAAATAGGTACGAATCTCCAGAAATTGCGCTAAATTGTGGAATAATGCTTAGAGAATGCATCAGGCATGAACCACTTGCTAAAATAATCTTGTGGTCAGAGCAATTCTATGATTTCTTCAGATACGTGGAAATGTCAACATTTGACATTGCTTCGGATGCATTTGCCACATTCAAGGTAATTTGCATACAACATTTGTGTTATTGTTTCTGTAGCTCTCCGCTACGCGAACCCAGATGTTGCACTTCACATTCTCGGGCAAACCAAGCCTAGGAGAGGGGAAAAAAGATAGGTGTGATGCAAATGGGTAAGCTGGGCACTGTTTGTCCTTATTTCTCGGAAGGCAGGACATTCCTTTAAATTTGTGTACTGTGTTCCTGGTAACTTTTATTCTGCAAGCAAGATTTAAGCTGTCTCACGTTAGCTGGATGCATGTGCGCTTCCACGCCAGGGACTCCTAAATCTGTGTCTCCAGCTCCTCAAGTGAGCAAACTCCTCTGCATTCGTTACAAACCTGAGTATATTTGGTGCTGGTGCTTTGGGGATTTTTTTTTTTTGTGGTCCTAAAACAACCGGTTATGGGACTATAAGCATAATATTGATCAGTATTAAATAGGGAGTCTTAACCTTGGTTGCGTCTAGTTCTGTGCAGAGCATAGCCTTGATCCGTAAGTGGCATTCTTCAGTGCTGATTGCACAGGCTGTTTACCTGTGTGAATGGACAGAACACATAGCAGGCCTTTCCTAGGGGATGCCAAGATCTTAGCAATGTCCAGGTAACAGCATTCGTGTCCAAAAGTTGTGTGTTTAATGAAATAGCAAGATTTTCTGTTGGATGTCTTATGTCTGCGTAGTGTTTCATGAGAATGTGTACGTACTGTTTAGGTACTCTAGTGCAAATACTGGTTTTGTGCTCTTTTACAGGATTTGCTGACAAGACACAAGTTGCTAAGTGCAGAATTTTTGGAACAACATTATGATAGGGTGAGCAGATACGTTTCAATGTTCAGAATTTTCTAGTGCTGTGAATCTTAGGTGAAAAAAATCAGCGTTTTCATTCCTTGTTTAGCTTTGGTTTTGGAAGTTCACACACAATATTAAACCAATTGACCCGACAGTAATTTCTGCCAAGCAGTAGAACTAAGCCCAGGACCTCGCCGTTGACTGTGGGAAGGCGCAGAACGCCGCGGGGCGGCAGCAGCCCAGCCGTGCCAGCACCGCAGCCGCCGGCTCCAGCGGAGGGAAGCCCTCCGCCCCGCCTGGGGGGCTGCTGGCGCGGGGGCCAGGCCCGGGGCCAGGCACTGGTAGGGCTTGAGAAAGAAGCGGGTGACTGCTTCCACCGCGTTGCAATCTGAACACTGAAGGCTCCAAAAAGAGTAAATGGATTTTTTTTATTTTCTTTTTTTTTTTTTTTAAGCATATGCAGTGTTGAAACAGCGGTGACTTACAGGAACCGCCTGAGGTTTCAGATTTTGTTTACATTGTTGTTATGCATTTTCATCTTCTCCGATTTGTTACAATTCTTTGGAAGCAGGGTGCGTATGACACTCGGAAAGGTCCTAACCCTGCTCTTTATTCTGTGTTTAGTTCTTCAGTGAATATGAGAAATTACTTCATTCGGAAAATTATGTGACAAAGAGACAGTCACTGAAGGTAAGGCAATTTTGTTTTCTTCTTAAACACAAAGTTAGAGAATTCCTTTAATTTCAAGGTGGGTTTACTTTAATTGAAATGGCTTCAGTAACTGCCTTGGATAGTGTTTATTTGTTCATCTGTTTTAATTCTCTGGATCAGCTAGATTTTGTTAGTCCAGTCATTCCATCGTTCAGTGTCCAGCACGCACCAAGGCATTTCGCTCCCTGTGTGGAAATGGCTGTGTGCAAGTGTGTGTGTTTTTGTTGGGGTTTTTCGGTCAGCAAATCTGGACACGTTTTAATACAATTTAATACAGATTCACATCATGTGACTGGAGCAACACTTAATCTTGCATTCAGGTAGGTCAGCAATAGTGGCCATAAATACAATACATAACTTGTAGCAGGGGTGGTGCTTGTGGGAAATACCCTTTACTCCCTTCTGGACAGAGAAGGTAGCAAAAGAAGTGTAAATATTTCTCCTTTGGAGTACAAACTTTCTTAGTTGTTTGGGTTTTTTTGTTTGTTTTTTAAAAGCACGTTCTTACTGATGATGTACAGCTTCTGTATAAATGAAAGAAAAAATGAAATCATGAGGAAAAAAGAATGCAAAAGACTTGTCTTTCAATTCCAATTCATAATAAGGGGGGGAAAAAAGGCGATTTTTCACTTGTGGAGAAAAAGGAGAAACTGCATCGTCGAAAGAAGAGGAAAATGTCCCCTGCACTGAGAAGTTCAGGACACTCGAGTTCTGTTATTACTATTTACAGGCTGGTATTAACTGCTCGGTGTGTTTGAAAGCACTCATGAAAAAGTTGTTTCTTATGTCCAATGTCATTGTTTTCTTTCGGGCTTGTTTTTCGCTTTTAGCTTCTTGGTGAGTTGTTATTGGACAGACACAACTTCACGATTATGACGAAGTACATCAGTAAACCTGAAAATCTCAAACTAATGATGAACCTGCTTCGAGACAAGAGCCGTAACATTCAGTTTGAGGCCTTTCATGTGTTTAAGGTATGTGTAAAAAAAACCCCAGTAAAACAGATGACACAGGACCCCCACCAGAAGTGGTTTAGTTGCGTAAACTACTTAGCTGAGCCTAAATGAAGCTTATCTTAATGTCTGCTAAGTGGTTAAATAAAGAGTGAGCTAACATTTGTCTTTATTATGATCCCTCTTTACAAATAGCTATCTTTGTGCCTTTTGAAAATTGTTTAGAAACCACTGAAGGACATTCATATGATTGTCAGTGTAATCTCTCTTAGAAAATGTTGGAATGAAGGAAGATGAAGTGCAGTAGGGTAGGGAGGAATGCACGATTTCGTGTGAAATCATGAAGCATCTTGGAGTTCCAAAGTGTTTTCATCACGCTGCATGGTCTACGAAGGATAGCAGTATTTTAGTTGTCACCTAAATTTCAAAGCCTAAATTGTAGTTTGCACGTTGTAACAGACACCTTCTGACTTTGCAGCAGACAAGCAGATAGTGAAGAGCCTGGACATACAGTTTGAGGTATAAAAGCTTTCAGTGAACGTTAAGATGCCCATCTGATGATGGACAGAATATGAAACCATGCACTTGCTACAGAATTTAACCGTGAGGTGTCTTCGGTTGTTTCTGCAGAGGGTGTTGTGGCTGATCACCTCCTACATACTGAATATACTTTGGTACTGGTGGTCAGTTTCTGATTAAAAAAGAAGTAATTTTATTTAAAACCTTGCATTTACTCCATTATCTTTTTCTGTAGAGATGCTGGAATCTGGAATAACTAAAACATCGTTTTAAGTTGTTGTTGTCACCGTTTTGTTGGCTGGATTTGTTTTTTAACTTAGCCTTCTATTTCCTACCATTATGCTAAATGCCTTTTGTTCTCTTGCAGGTGTTTGTAGCCAATCCTAACAAGACGCAGCCTATATTAGACATCCTTCTAAAGAACCAGACCAAACTTATTGAGTTCCTCAGCAAGTTTCAGAATGACAGGACCGAGGATGAACAATTTAATGATGAGAAGACCTATTTAGTTAAACAGATCAGGGATTTGAAGAGACCAGCACAGCAAGAAGCTTAATCTCCAATAAACCCTTAAGATATTAAACCCAAATTCAGCATTTGCTGTTAGATATTCAGCATCAGGCACTCTTATCGATTCATGAGGAACATTACTGCTAATCTGCTGTTCAGTGAACGGTTTTTGTTTTTATCTTTTCTTTTTTAGTCCAAGTTGAAAAACATAGCTGCTGCTTTCTTGCACAATGTGGACTTTCTTGATATTTGTGTCATTTCAGAATTCAAAGACACTGCTTGTTTTAGGAGTCCTGAAAAGAAAGATTCTAGGTTCGTGAAAGCAAACATATAGATACTAGTTTGGTTTAGAAGAGAAGGTATTAATGTAGTTAAGTAACAGGTTGCATGCTTGCAAATCTGAATAAATCTGTATGTTTGCACTTACCTTGTTTGAGATATGAGCACAACGTGACCTGTGCATACCTGGCACCATAGTATAAGATTATATGCCTTGATTTTAAAAAAACAATGTGCAGTGCTTTATTTGTAATCAAAGGGGAAATGTATCTAAGATGTGAGCTTAGTGGGATAAAAAGTTGTCTTGCAAATAAACTGTTATTGAAACTTAGCAACTTTTAAAAGAGTGAAATCTCAAGTTTCATAAGGAAAATGTATATATGCCTTTCACTGCTTTATAGAACTTTTTTTGACATGATTTGATTTTTCTGAGAATTGACTTGTAAACTTGAAAATATGTTCTGAGGGTTTTTGTTAATTTTCCTTTAAAGGTATTTCAGACAGTAGACCTAGCAGTGACATTTTGCATTTCATTTCAACAGTGCTTGCTGGTTTCTTTTGTATATAACTCCTAGGCTGCTCATTTCTTTAAAATATGATTTAATTTGTACAGCAGAGGAATGTTATTGTATTAGTCTGTAACTATTACCTAATATTGAGTTTTGCAAAATGATTGCTCATATGTAATTGAATACTTCAGATCACGTGGAAATGCTGATTTAACAACCTTAAGTACTGCAGCATTAAAAGGAGAAAAAACCCAAACAAATTCTTTGTATTCACTTACCTAGCGGGGTGCCATCAGTTAGGGTAGGCTGAAGTAGAGAACTGGAACCCGTTGTACTACGTTCTCACTGCGTAGTGTTGGCCTTACTCAGTTAAACTAGCATTGTGCTCACCAGCTCTGCAAGTGGCCAAGACTGTGCGAAATTACTGCTAATTCCTCTCACTTGGGGGGAGCCCGCAGTGCAGCGTTGCTTTCTTACAGTGAAGAACTCGGTGCCGTAGTTGTGAAAGCGAATGATTTGATTCCTTCCAACTTCAGGAAACAGTTCCGTAGCTGTCCGAGGGTAACAAAATGATTTAATTTTGTTGATTTCGTTCTTTAATGCTGCAAACTATCAGTATTTATAAAAACAAAAAGCCCAACTGATTTTGCACCATGTTTTTGTTACTGTGACCATACAAAAGGAATCTACTAAGTATAGCTAAATGATGTTACTAAAAATGTATCTGTCCATCATATAGTGACGCTGAGATTGCAGCTGAGCAAACTGATGGGTTGGAGTCTGGAAGTTCAAATTCTGCATGGCTGAATCCGATTGGGAATGCTGTAGAAAGTGTTGGTTGCTTCCTGTCCTCTTCCTAATTAACAGCTGGCGCAGTCCGCACGAGGAAGCTCCCAAATGACGTTTAAGCTGATTTGAAAGCCTTCGCAGGGGAAGTCAGATAGCTCCAGAAAACTGAGCTTTCGCTCAGCTGTTTAAAATTCTCTTAACGTTATAATTGGTCTTTTAAACGTTTGCGAGGTATCCCGTGCAAACGGCTCGTTTTGCCTGTAGGAAAGAAAGCAGCGTGCGCTTCCCGAGGACTGCGCGCAGGCAGGCGGGGCCGGCCGGGGCGGGGAGCTCGGTGCTGGCGGGCCGGTGCGCCGGGGCCAAGGGGAGAGCGTCGTCTGCCGGGTTACTCACCGGAACGTGTGAGCCTTCCTCTCTGGAAACATGTAGACGTGCTAAAGATCTATATATATGTAAAGGAGGGAAAACATTTGGGCTGGGATAGAGGTTACTCTATGTTAGGCCTCGGAAACAGTGGCTATGGTGGCTTTTTTAATATGTGGAAACATTTGAATGTTGGCTTTGGAAAAGGAGTTGTATTTAAATTAAAGCTCATTTGATGTGCTCTTTGTATTAGAAAACTATTGTTCTGGAAGTGGTTTCTTATCTGCTTGAAGGCTTAAGGGTATTACTAAAAGTTATTTAAATGTGAGCGGTTTTTGGTTTTGCCTTTTTTTTTTTAATTAAGAGATGTATACAATTGTAATTCTACTTCCGTGGTAGCATTTCATTTCTCCTGAGGAAAATGCGTTTCTTATCCAAAAAATCTGACTGGCCCCATAATTTAAATTGAAATAAAATTTTGAAGAAAAACGTGTGTTCATTACTGTGTTACTGAAGAGGAAGAGGTTCTTGTGGATGTCTGTCTGTTCTCCTTTATTGCCCTAGAGGGATTCAGCTTCCTTGCTTTAAAATGTGAAATCATTTTAAATCATGAATAGCTCTGGCTTGCCAAAACATTTTTACGGACTTTAGACCAAGTGCTCTGTTAGAGATGTAGTCAGTTGTGATGGCCTCTCTTGCCTGTTTGTAGCGATATTTGCCGATCCTGTTCCTTTTCTGGGTGACGAAGGGCACAGAGAGGAGACGCGTCTGGAGGCAGGACCTGATGGGGTTGGTGGAAGTGAATCCTTGGCAGTTTTTGTCCCTTCCCTTCTCTCTAAATTTCAGGGCTGAGAGCGCGTGCGCTGGGCAGCTCTTCCCTGAGGAAATGCCGTGCTCTCTCGGCCTGCGAAGCGGTCCGCTTCTGTCCCTTGCTCACAGGCAACGCCCCAGGGTAGGCAGGGGGCGAATGGCAGGAGCGTGTGTGACATTTGAAAAGAAGCAGCACACCTTCAGGAGTCTCTGGTGCAGGTTCTTCAGGTGGTTTTGTTCAGCAAAATCAGTGAAAAATCTGGTTTGCTGCCAGGAGCACGCTTACCTTGCAGAGAAAAATTTGATTTAGTCTTTTACAGCCCTGGCTGGAGGCTACACCCGCTCGAGCCGTTGCGTGAAGAGTTGGTGCTCTTCTCCCTCGCCGACAGCCAGGTCCCAGGTTACGAGGGGAAGGAGCAGTTTATACTGGTAGTCAAACAGGTTCCGAATTTTACTTCAAAGCACAAGTGGCCAGGTTGGGTGCTCGCCGGGGTGTCTGGACGGGAGGAGGCGTGGGCGATGCGAAGCGGTGCTGCGCTGACCTGACCTTGTTTTCCCCGCAGAGCTGGGCAGCAGGAGCTGCGCGGGGAGCTGCCGTCTCCAGGAACCCCGGTGGAAGTTGCCCTCGGGGCCCGTGGGAGCAGGTCGTGGACGTAGCTGCTTTCCGTGAGTTTGCTTCTGGTTTTGCCCGGCTGAGTCCTTCCTAGCAGGCAACTTCATGGGTTTTCCTTTTGCTGCTACCCTTTCCTCCCCCCGCTCCCCCCTCCTTTATTCTAGACCTTTGCTGGCTGCTTTGCTGAACGATTCCCGTCCGCGTTGCTGTCCCTGACGTGGCTGTTCCGTGAGCTGGTGCCGTCTCGTTGGGTGCAGCAGCTTTGTTTTCTGGCATCGTTCTGGTTATGTTTCATGATACACCTGTGCTCCTTTCTCCAGAGGCGTTGGCGTTTGTAAGGCCGTTTGAAGTGCTGATTCTTTCAGCTTTCCAGCATATTATAATTCAGATTGATTGTTGTATCATAATTGGGAAAAAAAAACCCTATTCTTTGCATGTAACCTCTTTAAATTAGCGTTCAGCTTAATCTGAGCCCATTGAATTTGTGAAGAGCTGTTTCCAGTGTGTATTTAGAAGTGTACCTAGGTAGATCCAGTTTAAATCCCAAGTGACTGGAGGCAGCTCAAAATATCAGAAAAATCAAAATATGGAATGAGTTTAAAAGGAGGGCGGAGAGCGACACTGCGGTGTGTTGCAGTCTTTGACAGAAATCGGTTATTTTGTGAAAGAAAAGACCTGTTCTGCTTCCCACTTAAAGATATCTGCTGACTCATCTCTAGGTAGAAAAACACCACCGCAAAACCCGAAGTTAAACAGCCAACGTGTAATTACGGTTTTGGTAAGCGTGCTGTATTCACAACAATTTATAAAGGCAAGCTCTGTTTTAGAGGGCTCATACTGGAGACTGACTGACACAACACAAGCGAGGATATTTCGTTTTCTTGCTCAGAAATGCACTGGCCAGAACCGATTTCTCTGTCCCTTCTCAGAAATGGACCCTTCCTTCTAAGGGTTCCCTCACCGCCTGTCGCAGGGGAGCGTTCCAGCTGCGTTGTGCTGGGGCTGAGCCGAACACCAGTACTCTGCGTTGCGTCCCGCGTCGGGAGGCGACGCCAGCCGAATTGCCCGACGTCTGCCCAGTAAGCGTGAAACTGCAGGCTGATCGAGAGGGCACGTGTGGGGGGAAGGAAGATGAAGATGCTGTAATAGAAGGATATATTTTAGATATGTTTTAGATGGGGTGGATCGGTTTGGAAAAAAAAAGTGATAAATACACATGGTACTTTTTATAGTTATTGGAACAGCTATGTATGCACTATTTAAAATAAATGATTACGGCTGGAGTTGTTTGCTCCTGCCTAAAATTAGATCGGCAGTAGATGTTTTTCCATTTGTTTCCCAGCAAGTGCCTTGTCCTGAGCTGTCGTGGAGGATCCCCTTACAGTTCTTCTGCTTCCTCTCGTGGCAGCCGTTGGGAGTGCCTCGCGTCCCACCGTGGAGAAACCCGGGCTGAGGCAAACGTGAGTGGTGTTAACAGGGTTCTGCTGTTGAAACAGATGTTGAACTGAATTTGATATTGCTTAGTGGTATTTAGAGACTTGCAGGAGAGAGTTAAGTTTGCGTGTAATCTGAACAAAACCAGGAATAGAAGCTGTATACTGTATATATATATATATTTTTTTTTTGTTGTTTAGGGCTGTTTTGGCAAGTTTAAGAATGCTGTGTATTCTAACATGAATAAATACGCCCTCTGTTGTA
>Ga0065711_1030474_pt1 | contig 32385 bp, 16 predicted proteins | sample Hoacrofraction12_FD_59098 | JGI IMG/M metagenome (GOLD analysis project Ga0065711, IMG submission 59098) | Hoatzin crop microbial communities from Cojedes, Venezuela - Epithelial fraction 12 v2 (version 2) | ecosystem: Host-associated > Birds > Digestive system > Esophagus > Crop | place...
AAAAAAAAAAAAAAAAAAAAAGTCCTTTCAAGACTTCAACTTTTAGAGATCAGTTCATCTGAAAGAGTTCAGCGCTGGTTGCGTTTTGAAGCATGCACACACAGAGATACACAGGCACACAACAAATTCAGCAGTGCCCTCAGGGTGCCTCTGTTTGTATTACAGGGCATTTCATTCACAGTTCACCCAGGCTAGAACTGCTCAGCTTCCCTTTGTGCTCTCAAAGCCACCTATAATAATACAAATATAAGTACCTTCAGGGCTCTGCGTACAATGCATCTAGAAAAGCCAGAGATCCTCTGAGGTATGAGAAGAAAATAAAAAAAGTAGGAAAGAATTTGTTTTCCTCCATCGTAAATAAAACCCAAGTATTTGGCAATTTGTATTTCTGAAGTTGAGCTTGTCATTTTCTAAAAAGTTGAGACTTTGTAGTATCTTTTAATTTCAACAGCCAAATGATTGGTCACAGCCTGAGAGATGTAAGTTGTTCCCTGGGAGATTTGCCTGTTGCTGTACACAGAAAACATTTTCAGAGCAATTTACATTTTCTTTAATAAGAAACCAGAAGCTTCAAAATAAAAGGCTGAGCAGTACCAAGTAAGATTTGTAGCCGGAATTCTGCATCACAGAGACTTCCCTTATAAAAAAAGAATGAATCATTATTCATGTGCCTGTTTTTTCACAGAAAAGAATATACTTCTTAAAAAAAATATATATTTCAAAGCTTTCCTTTTTTGGAACTACTCCTTATCTTGTCTACCACATTAAAAGAAACAACCACCAAAAAAACCCAGGAAGCTTTATCTAGTCACACTACCTTCTTTTAACTTTGGATAGATAAACATTGATATCTTAGGTATAAAGAAACAAAGTTTTCATGATAAATAAACAGAATTGTATTGCCAACAGTTTTACCCTTTTATCTTTAGCAAATATGTAAAGGGTCTCATGAGAGGAGACAGGCAGAATCACATCCCTTGACCTGCTAGCCACACTGTTTTTGATGCAGCCCAGGAGAACAGTTGGCCTTCAGGGCTGCAAGTGCAAGTTGCTGTGTCATGTTGAGCTTCTCGTTAACCAGCACCCTCAAGTCCTTCTCCTCAGGGCTGCTCAGTCCATTCTCTGCCCAGCCTGTATATGTGCTTGGGATTGTCCTGACCCATGTGCAGGACCTTGCACTTGGCCTTGTTGAACTTGATGAGGTTTGCAGGGGCCCACCTCTCAAGACTGTCAAGGTCCTTCTGGATGGCATCCCTTCCGTCCAGTGTGTCAACCACACCATACAGCTTGGCGTTGCTGGCAAACTTGCTGAGGGTGCACTTGCTGTTCATGTCACTGACAAAGATTTTAAACAGTGCTGGTCCCAATACCGACCCCAGAGGAACCCTACTCATCACTGGTCTCCACTTGGACATCGAGCCATTGACTGCAACTCTTTGAGTGCCACCATCCAGCCAATTTCTTATCCACTGAGGAGTCCATCTGTAAATTTCATGTCTCCAATTTAAAGACAAGCGTGTTGTGCGGGGCAGTGTCAAATGTTTTGTCCAGGTAGATGACATCAGTTGCTCTTGCTTTATCCACCAACACTGTAACCCCGTTGCAGAAGGCCGTCAAACTTGTCAGGCACGATTTGCCCTTAGTGAAGCGATGTTGGATGTCACCAATCGCCACCTCCTTCATCTATTTGATTTTTGCAGTTTCCTTTATGCAGTAGTCTTAATAAATCTATTTATTGTGGATTTTTTCCCTATTTTACTTCAAATACATATTATTCTCACTTTCTAAATAAATGTCTAATTTCTATATCAGTTGTAACTCCGAAAAGCGTCTTTCTAGATACAGCTTCCTAGCAGGTTGGATGCTTGTGTCCCTGAAGTCTGGCCCTTTTGGATATACAGGTGGTGGCAAATATCTTGTTTCCTAAGCCTGTACAGAGTGTGGTGGAGACTGGAGACTGACCTGGGAACTGATGAGCCCTCCTCTTCAGGTTCTTATTTGAGTAAAGTATGGTAAGGTGGAGCTCCCACCCCTCGTGACCCAATGCCCAGCCACACAGAACAGTAGCAGGGCTGATGCTTGAGCTGTGGAGGTCCCAAAACATTAACCCAAGGTACCATGGCTATTGGAAGTATCACGCTTACCTCCTCAATTCCTCTCGTGGGCTGAAAAGTAGGGTCATGTCAAATAATTGCCATATACTGCTGGACCATGCCATGATACTGAGGCTATAGCATCAGCTTTTTGTGTAGTAGTCATTAATGCAGTTTGTTGTAGACAATACTATCTTTCAGCTAACCACAAGCCTGAAGAAAACTGGAACAGTAAGGAAAGAAAACCAATTCAAGCTAATTCTAGAGAAGATTGGAAAGCTGTCAGCAAGAGGAAAATAATTTGAAGACAGACAAGTATTTGCTGTCGAGAGTTGTTATCCATTAAGAGGCCTGCTCTCAGATTCTTGCAGTTTCTTGGCAACTAAATAAAATCAGAAAGCCAAAATACATATTTGGCAACTCAGATTTTTTGTTATTGCTGTTTGATATCACCTTTAGACTCAAGCAGCAGCATGAGGTATGTCTTCTTTCTTCCCACCAACATATTTGAGATTGATTACATAAGCCCAAGGAAACCCCTTTTCCTCTAACTTAAGCACGCTTCAGAAAGTACAGAATTATGAAGTATTGGTTTCTAAATGCTTCCACTTTTCCTTCAGGCTGAGAAAAAAGGGAAACAGTGTTTCTTGAAAATTTGAAGTTTTTACTCAGAAGAGTTACAGCCCTCCTTGATTAAATGCTACTAGAGTAATTGTTTATATCATTACGCTGACTGAATGTTGTGATTGCTCCTTTAAACATCAAAAAATCTCTTACCAGTGAGCACAAAGTCAAGCACGAACATAGCTTTTTAGTATTTCGGTATTTCTCTGTGCTTCAATGAAAAATTAATAAAATTCATTTTTAAAGCAGGTGTTACTGGTTACCCTTTATCAAAATGAATTTTCTACTGTAGCTGATATTTTTTCTTTGCTCTTTCTATGATTTCAGATATATCAAGATTCAGGCATAGACTTTTTTTTTCTTGTTTCCATTCTATTCCATATTCTGCTGCAAGTTCTTAATTTTAATTTTTCATGCTATGTGTACTACATGTATGCTTCCTTTCGATGACAAAAATGGACAATGAAGAACAAAAGGTAAAGCTAAGAGTTTTGCTGTGTTGTCTTGTTCTGAATTTTATGTCTATGTGTGGTGATCACTCTTTTATAGACGAGCTTGAGGAGTGATCAGGGGTTGAGGAAGAGCAAACTTTCACTCATATGCAAGTTGGTACCCTCATAAGCAAGATGATGTCGGAAGTCAATCAGTCTGTCATTGTGGGTCAAACAAATTTTCTGTGGCTGAAGGGGAAATGATGAATTAATGGTATGAAGTTAAAAACACTACAGTCATAAAGTAAAAAAGAAAATTAATAATTACTACAAGTATTTCCTCAATATATTGAGGCATCTTTAATAAGAGGAATTAACTCTCTGATTTTTGTATGTTTCAGGATTTTTTAATTTGATGCAACCTGTGGAACTTCTTAAGTGTTAAAGCATGATTTGGAAACGTTGCTGCTAATTAGAGAATAAAGGTGATACTAACTGGAACACAAGACAAAAATTTAACCTTTGTTTCTTGTATGTGTTTGTACGTAAGTTACTGCAGGTGTCACTATGCTATCATTGAAACTATCCTCAGTTTGAGTTTTCATCCTTGAAGGAATGCTACTATGCACAGCGATCAAGTCAAAAGCTTCATGATTTACTTCATTTCATGGCAGTAAAATTAAGTGTTTATTTACAAAACTCCACACTAGATCTGGCTTTTAATTTATTGTTGTTCAGGTACGTAAGCACAGTGCTTTAGCCCACTAAAAATATTGTTTCACCTCATGGAGAAGTCCTGAACCCAGTCCCTGAAGAAATTCCTATGCTTCTGCCCTTGTGATTAAATAATAAGTAGAGCTTTGGTTTCTTTTGGATTTCTCCTGGATTTATTTTTCCAGTCTGGAATTTTAGCTCAAATAATAGGTTGGGTCTAAGGGAGTGGACGTGGGAAGGTTTCTGTATAAACACCAATAGATTTAACTGCCGATGTCAAAGAGGTCCATGATGTTTATGCTTGGTACAAATCTCTATAGAGAAAATCAGGAAGTACATTTGCAAATTTTTTTATGTACAAAAAGCTTTTTATTTTGGGTTATGCTCCATTCCACACATGGTAAGGTAGAAATTAATATTCATTTCAGTTGTTAAGTTTTCTGTGTTATAATTCACTTTACAGGCAATTCCTAGCTCCAAAAGACAACATATAGCTCACATTTCAGAAGGTGTTTCTTTCTTCTGTGTGGACAATCCTCTACAAATCATTGACTCAGTCACTGTAAATTGCCATCTTCTTGGATATTCAACATTGATTTATTAATGCATGGTTGGGCTGGCTAATTTGGGTCTTTGTCTTCCATGTTTACCACAACACTGGGCTGTGACCAGAATCAGTTATCTTGTTTTGATTTTGTTTCTTTAATTATTATTATTTCTTTGTTTCTGTTTCGAATTCACAGATATACATATTTCTACTTTTTAGGGGTAGAATATTGAATTGTGTTAAGAGAAGGAGAGAAAGCTTACAGTATTTCAGCCTTGATTTCGTTGGAGACTATATTGATATAAATCTTGAACATACGTGCATTCTATGGTAATCATGCTGTATATTAGTACGTACTGATTTTTTTTTTCCCAATTCAAAACAAAGCTTCTGACAGAAAGCCAAATCTGTTTCACTGTGGGCTAGATCATTTTAAACTACCAACACTCATGAATTAAAAAAACTGTGTACTAGCAATTCTTCAGAAGTTCTTACAAAGAAATCAACCAAGGTTTCTGAGACTTTGAATTTTGTTTCCTGTCTCTGCATACTACAGGAGTTTTACTCCCTGTTTTTCTGCTTATCCATTACTTCAGCTAAACCTGCTTTACCTACAGTGCCTGTAATTTCAGCCTATACCCCTGCATCGAAGGGGTAGAGAAACAGAAGCGGACAGAAAAACCAAGCAAAATATCTCTGGCTTAAACAGGCTTGAAGCTCCTTTTTCTCTCTTTTCTCTATTACTTTTCAGCCTAAGACATTTTGCAGGCTTTGTACTTTCACTGGATTTCACTAGGACAGAATATTTCTCCTGGAAAGCCTCTATTTTGTGTACCTTGTCTGTTTTCTGAGGATACAGGTTACAACAATTTTCAGTCTAAATCTCTGAAAGGAAAAACCACTACATGACTTGAAATTGGAAGACTGTCTTCTGCACGAACCTAATGGAACACCATTCGTTTTGCTGAAAAGGCCAGTGCTTTATGCTAGGCTTGTGCCAGATTTTCAGATATTCTTTGCTATATGTTTGTTCATATTGTCCTTTCTACGTCTTCAAGTAATTAGTTTTTATTTGCATGCATCATTTCACTGCTTTGCTCCCAGGATACAGTCCTTGCTTTCTGGCTGTCACTGAATTTTTTTCCCTCAACTTTCCATTTGGGCTTTTTACTCATTTTCTTCAGGCTTCTGTTTGAATTCTGTGTCCTTAGGGCTTCTCTCTCCCCTCCTCCCTCCCCCAGATTTTTAGTTGCTGGCAGGTTGTGCTGTTTATTAGTGTAAGAAGGCACAGCACTGATTTTTGGGTCTTTTTAATCATCTGAATGATGACACCTGTCACTTCTGTTGCTAGCCCTAAATGAACATTGCCTTTTTAATTATTCTTTATTCATATGACTATTTTGAGTGTGGTTGGTTCTTTATTCTAAAATTCTATATAAAGGAAGAAGCATCAATTTTTGAAAGAAACAAGTAAGAGAAAAGACACTTTTTTGTTACATATTCAGAAATTTCATGGGTTTTATTAAGTGTTGATTGATTTTTGGTTTTGTCAGGACTGGTCTTGTCATTTACTTGTGTTATTAGAGATTAATCTCTTCACAAGGTGATATGACTGGTTAATCATGTTATATTCAGAGGCAAACCTCAGAAAAGGATAATCGGAAAAAATTATATTAAAGAGCTTGTTTTTGAAAATGAGTTTGTTCCTTTCAATATCCATTTTCAGTTAGCATTTAAGTAGTCTATCACATAAATATATTTTAATTGTTCAACATATTTTCCACCAGTCATCTAAATCAGATTTTGATCTATGTATTCATTTTACAATTTTAACTAACACTAATAAAAATGTTTTAATAACATTTTAATACATATCTTGTACTCTGTGTTTATATTTAGCTTTGAACAAATATTTCTAGATTTAATAAAATGCTGTGTACCAAATTTTATTACATTTGAAAAGGAGTATTTCAGAAACTATAACGTGGACATTAATTGCAATTTTTTTTCCCCTCACTTGAAGTAGTTTTATATATGTGAGGTGTTATTCCTGTTAGATATTCATGCATATAAATAATTGCGATATAAAATGTTTGGCTTGCATTTTGTCACTTACGGAATTTTCACTAGGAAACTTTTGACCTCAGATGAGCTGCGCTCTGGTGTTTGTGGGGTTGCCCTGTACTTAGACTGCACATGTATGTTAATGTTTGCAGAATTAGAAGTTGATTCTTTAATTGAAAACTTTAAATTCATTCCTGTCTCACTTGAACTGGAACTTGGGAAGGCTGTGTTACAATAATAAATGAAGAAAAAAGATGATCTAGTATTTATAAAAAAAACAGAGGTGTTCAAAATTGTTGCCAATAGAGTATAAATTTACTGGTACTGTAGTGGTGACAATTGGTACAGTCATGTACTATTGAGGGGCAGGGGAATATAGAAAACAAAATATATAGAGTGACTTGTTTTTTTCTTCTCCGTATATACTGTATACTTTAGGCATTCAGTTATTTAATTTCAAAGTTTTATTCAGCTTCAAAAGGTTCGTGTTCTTTGACCTGTACAGTCCCATTAACACCAGCTGGAGCTAAGAAATGTTTTTGCAGGACAAATAGACAAGAAAAGAACAAAGAATTGGATGCAAAGTAAGAATAGGACATTCTGGTGCTATACTTGGGCTGTAGGATGTCTTTGGAAAGTAAAAACCTGACGTTCAAATAGAACAAAATTTTCCAAGGTGAAGTGTCCCAACATCTGAACCTTTTTTAGTCACTGGGAAAACTAACCTATCTTATGACATGAAGTGCTACTTAAAGTATTTGTGGATTGGGGATTAATACCTTTCATTATTTAGAACATACTTTTCTGCTTATTTGTTCTGAGGGTCTATTTAATGAGTATCTGGACATAGACCATTGATCAGTATCTCATCTTTGTACTGCGCTTGATCCTCTGTTCCCATCAATATTATACATATGTAATTCCATCCTTCATGTTGAAGTTTCTCAGGAGCTGTAGCAACGGATGAGATAGAGGGATCAACACTGTTACATTTACAGTTGAGAAGATAGAGTGACCAGTGTAAATTAAATGGACATTGCCTGGCACAACTATCTTTGTGGCAAAAATGTCTATATTTTTTCATTTTAACTTATGCAAATATTGAGAATGGAAGCACTCTGATACGTAGTCATGCACAAGTTAAACAGACATTGGGAAACCCAGACAAATTAGCATTAGAGTTGGTATAAGAACAGGACAGTTTGTATGATACTTCCTAGTTGTGCTGATAACTATTGGATTGATACTTGATTTTGATTATTGGCAATAATCTGTTTTAAACATCCCCCCCTTTTTTTGAAAGTAAGAATTACATTGGAGTTACCTTCTAAGAGAAGTTATTAGTAAGACTCTTAGTAATTTCTCATTATTTTTATTTAGTTTCAATTGTTGATGTTACACGGTGTTATTGAGGCTCTTTAAACATTTGGGGGATAAAAATGCAGTGAGCAGCTTCTGATTTTTGAGTTTTTAAAAGGGCTTGTGGCAGCATTATTTGTAATAAGCTGACCATCACTTTTTGAAAATATTTATTCTTTCCTGGTCTGCTAAGGTCCCAGGTAAAATTAATCAAGTTATCCTGGTGCCAAAGTGTGTGCGGCCAGCAGGAGTACAGCTTTAGAAAATTCATCTTCATGTGGCTAAGTTTACCTTTAACTTAAAAAAATAAGAGCGGTTGGAGCGAAGTACAGAAATGGTTAAAAGAACTTACAAATCTGCTAAAATAACTGGACACACTAGTATGATTTGTAGATTGACTGGGGTAATTAATTCAGTTGTACTCTGATGGTTGTATTCAGAAGTAGAACTAAAAAGCCTAGCTTCATTAGATTACATTAAATTGCTAAATGCACCCAGACACACTAAAGCAGGAAATGCTGAGGATTTGTCAAGGTTGTGGATTTCTCTTGTCCCAGATGACAGTTTTTGTCTTTTTTCTTTCTTTCTTTCCTACATTTTTCTTTGTCAAAAATTGTTTGAAAAGTGACAAAAGTTAAAAATAATATTGAGCATATTAACATATTAATGTATATTATGGAAAGGTCTTTTCATTAATGTACTGATAACAGATATGGTTTTATAGAGTAGTTTGCTGAGTTGAAGTGCTGTAACAGCGTCTGTGTTCAGCAGCTTGGGAACCATAGGAATTACAAATGGTACGTAGATGTTCATTTGCATATCCTTAGTGCATCAGTTCAAATAGAGTTACTGTCCCTTTAAAACGTGTAAAATGGCGTATTTTGTCCTGATATCTTTGTTTTTATTATTACAAAGAAAGGATAATTAATATAGTACTAGAATTCCTCTACAATTATTTCGGATGCCTATTGTGCGTAAAAATGTATTTTTGTGTGAGAAACTTTAACATGTGAAGTAGAAAGGTCGTTAGGTAACTGTGCAAGACTGAACACCATAGAATTCTCCTTTTATCAGAGACTGCTCCATACTTTCACCCTTATAGCTTAATCTGTGTCCATCCTCATGTGGGAATGAAAAAGAATTGTTTCTTCAGGAGTTTGTTGGCTTGTACTGCCTTTTTTTCTTTTTCTTTTCTCTCTTTCTTTTTTAAAGCAGGAGAAAGTGGTAAAATTAGATGCTACTTTCTTGCACTGATTTTTCACCAGACACAAAAAGACGGAAGAATTAGGCAAAAAGGGAATGATCCCTCTGACTATGTTTTGGGTTTTCTTGCAGGGTTGCTGTTTGCAGAAACTTTATGCAACAAGGAAAGAAAATTCAATATGAAATGGTTTATTTAAAGAAAATGTTTCAGAAAACTTATTGAAAAAGGGAAAAGCACAAAGACTTGAAATGTAATACACACTCTGGGAATTTTATCTCATTCAATTGTCTTTTGACATGCATGTTTCTGCCTTTCCTTGTCCAATTAATATAAAGAAACTATACAGATACTTCTATAAATAGCAATTCGTATGAAATACATGTTTCCAGTTTCGTAAGGAAACCTAATAAATATATGATTATAGCTGAGTACATGACATGAAAAGTCAAGAAGTGCACGTGTTGACCAATTTACCTGACTTTGGAAAAATTAAAATTAGCATGTATGTAATACTATTTTTAAAAAGCATGGGTAACCTTTATTCTACAACAGTTCCAAGAAAAAAATTGGATATGTGTTTTCCAGTATATTATGTTCTGTAATAAAACATTTCTTATTTGGAACAGCAGGTGAACAAAAGTTATCAATCTGGATTATTAAATACAATAGCACAAATTATTTTAATCTGGCATTCCAAACATTTAAGATCAGTGAAGCAGGAAAATAACATGTTTCTTAGTCAACATGTTTCAGTTCTGATATTCATCAACAGTAATCTGATGGGACAGCTAATGAGAGACTGCTTCAGGTTTACTGGTTCTGTGGATATGAGACAAATCACCTGATGGTTATTCCAGCAAATGTTTTGGTCCTTGCTTAACCTAGATCCTTCCCTGGGGGTATCTTCCATCTGTATTTCGAGAGTTAGTATTTTATCATCTTTTACCAGAAGCTCAGTGAACAAAGATTATGATTTTACTAGCTTCTCTCCTCTTTCTCCTGTCTTCCCGCCTCCCTCTGGGTGAATTTATTTGATGATGCAGTAGCACTGTAAAGAGCAACCTTCAGAAATCTCTTATAATCCATGATTTTTTTTTTCAGAATCTATCAGAAAAAGTATTAGATGAAATAGACATCTTTTTATAAATTCAGATTACATCTTTCTATGTATTCTTATTCATAGAAAATTTTCTGAATTATAATGTATGGAGTAGGTTTGGGGTTGTATGGGTGTTTTTGTTTGGTTGGTTTTGGTTTGGTTTTTTGGATTTTTTTTTAAATACTCTATAAGTTAAACAAGAAAACAAACAAAACAATCTCTCCACTCTTAAATTAGATACCGGTACTACAGCTACTAATTCCTCACAACAATAGAAAAAAAAATTATTTCAATTTTTTTAATAATGAAATAAAAGGAAGTGGTTGAATATTCTGATAGCCAGTCAAGTTTTCATGGCTATTAAGTAGGTGGTTTTCCTATCCAGAAAAAAAGAGAATATTTGGTACGTAATTTGCTGAGACAGTAAAATGGATGGCCAGTAAGTGCAGGTTGGCATTCTGTTTGGGTTATTGCTCTGTAAAAGTAAAGAAGAAAGAAAAAGACATCTTATTCAGGAAAAAGAAATGGATTCTCGAGCCCTGCAGGTAACCCCATGTTGTTCTCACCATTATAATTAACATAATATGATACATAATCAAAAAAAGAGGCTGTTCAGGTATCAAGGTGGAAAGTTCTCAGGCCAACACAGATATTCTAGTATAGGGCAAAATCATAAGTCAAACACCAGAAGACACATAAGCTTCCCTTCTTACAGACCAATGAACACTTATTGTTGTTGTTTGGCCATTATTTCATAGTATGATTTATACAAACACATCAGACCTGCTCTTTAACTGCTTCTTTGATTAAATTGTGATGGAAATAAATGATCCAAATAAAATTAGTAGGTTTGAGGGCTGCTGGATCATACTGTATGATGGGTTTTAAATAATTCAGTCCTTAATGGGTATCCAATATGCTTAAAATGTGTTTCTAATTTTCCTTTAAATAGTTTGCATTAATAATTCGCTTCTAAGAGATTTCTGCCAATCAATTTAAATACTTTCTGCAAACTGCTCACGTTCCTGTCAAAGCGTACGTGTTATACTGAACACCCACATTCAGTTCTAGTTCCATTTTAGTTACTTGATTTTTTTTTCTTAAACTTTCCTCCCACAGAGTGTTAGGGATTTATTGATGGGCATCCAGGAAGCTGAAGGCAAAATTTATTTTTAAAATATATTCATTGAATCAGTGCCGATCTAGACTAGTACCTAAAAAGGCAAATCTCAGGTTTTGAAAGCTGTGCGTGGGTGCTCTCGCTAGCATCCTTCCGAAGCTGCTGTCTGCACCAGCAGTTCTGCCGCTCTTGTAACAAGGCACGCCAAAGCCAACAGCACTGCAAGGTTCTTCTTGAACCCCTCTTAGTAAACATTCCCTTCCAATATTTTGTTTTCCAGGTATCAAGAAGTGTCAAGTAGACAGTGACTTCTGAACATTTCATAAGCCCGCATGAGAGTAAATGGTCTTTGGACAGCATACTTGAGTTTGAAGTGTAGTGTGAACAAGATTCTTTTTTCTTAGCAGATAATGCATTCATATTCGTTTGTCTATTATGTTATTGTATGGTAACATTATCCTGTGTAAACATTATACTGGAATAATAAGAACTTTGCCAATGCTTTAAAAATGCTCTCTACATCTTCTCATTCAGGGAAACGTTAAGAGATTTTAGCTTTAACAAGCAGTATTTTCCCCTTGGGAACACCACTGTAGAAGGCAAGCCTGCTCAGCTAGTTTGTCCACTATGATAACTGAAGGCTAACATAATGTATTAATGCAAAATAGCAGCATTAAGAGAATTTATAATTTTTGGACAGGTTTTAGTTCTGTTCAGAATGCAGAATGTGCGAACGAAGGAAGGGAGGATTTTTTTTTTGGCAGTGAAGTACCTAGTAAAAAGTGAAGGTGTTGACCCACTATTCATTTCTTATTTAAATTCCCCTTAGCCAAGCAAAATTCCCTTTTGAAATTCGTCACTTGACTTCCATTGAAGTTTTGATAAAAGAACTTCTGTATTTGTTCCCAATAGGGAATTCTTTCATTTTCTTTCTTCCCACTTTTTAAAATGAGCTTTGTGTGTATTGTACCATGATATTACATATGTGCTATCATTCATGTTTACTGCAATTCTGCTACAGCAGTTTCCACCATGTAATTTCCCATTCATCTTTTCAGCTGTTAAAGAAGCTTTCAGGGACTTGTGAATGTGTATTTTGTGGCAATTCTGGAAAATTTCAGTTGCCAACTTGTACTCTGAGACTCGTCTTCAGTAACAGTTTCCCTGACTCTGCATTTCTCAGAGATTAATGATGGGAGTAGTCTGTAAATGTAACTAAGGAGCTAGCTTGCCCTCTGTCTCTCAGACTTGACTTCCAGTGACTTAAATGGGAGTTGCACCGCAGTGAATGGGAACAGTATTGCACCACAGAGGCCTAGATTCCCTTTGTGGTTGTTTGGATCATGTGTGATCATGGAAGTGTCGCACTGCCAGAGTTGTCTGAATTGTCTTTTTCTTCTTCTTCTTTAATTTTTGCCTTTTTATTTTAAGTGGATGTGTTGATGTTCTTATGTTCTGGTGAGGTTTTTTTAGGTTGGTTGGGTTGGGATTTTTTAACCCTAGCTCTTATAGCCATTGACTTTCATGGAGCTTCATTAGTTCATACCAGGTAATAACCTTTCCTTGTATTTTTGACATTATTGCCTTTAAAATAAAACTCAAATACATGAGGTTAAAGTATTTCAGTGTCTTTCTCTGTAAGCTTTACTGGATGATTCATCAAAGGTCTGCCTCATTCAGTGATTGAGTTCTCATCCATTCAGTTTCATCTCCTGCTACAGCTGTTTCCAGCCAGATCTTTTGCAATGAATTAAAGTGCAGATCTATGTAATAACAAGTTAACAGCTCCACAGAAATTATTTTAGCATGCACTAGTGTTAAATAACTTGTAATCGCTCTACAGAATCCAGGAATTACGATATTCATGAGCACTGTGTATTCAGAAGGCCCGTATAGCTATCTGACCACGTAGGTTCATGCTTTTAGGTTAACCAATACAGAAAATAAATGAATAAACAGAAGTCTTTCAGGACATTATGTCCTGTGCAATGTACACCAGAAAGACATGAGGTAGCATAAGGGATTCTGCTGAGCAGATAATGTGGTAGGTATAATGAAAAATCTGCTGGAATTGCAGGGACAAAATGGTCCCCAGTGTCCCGAGGGCTATGCACCAGTCTTCTAGGTGTGGTTGGTTGGTTTGTGTTGCGGGGTTTGGGGAATGTTTTTGTTTGGCTGGTTTTTAGGGGGAGGGTATGTAGTTATTTGGGTTGCATGTGTCACCTTCTTCATCTACTCTTTAAAAATGGTCTTCTTAGTTGATGGTTGGTTTGTTTGCTACTTGCACTCTTTTAGTGGTTTTTCTTTGGTTTGGGTTTGGTTTGGTTTTTTTTTGAACTTTGTATAAGATAATCATCATTTGAAGAGTTCTTGTTCTGGAGACCTGCTACCAACAGTAAACACCTTCAGACCTTTATACTTGGGACATAATAGAGAATTGCTTCAAGAAATCTATTGACTGCAGATGGTTTGTTCTCAAGCAAGTCTTTATTACTAAGCTTATTTTATATTTTAAGCTATGGTCTGAGCCCATATTTGCCTTCTACATTGCCTCATGTCTCATCTGTTTGAGGATACCAGCCCCTGGGACATACAAATTAGAACTCTTGATTCTACACAAGGACACGTTACTGGATTTTCAAGAATGATAACTATTTTTATTCCACTTCCTTAGTCCACTGTTTAAGTCACTGTGTCTAATGCTCTTGACACAAGAGCCAAGCCCTTACCTTCAAAAGTAGCAAAACCTGTGAGAGAAACCAGATTCATTCATCTGGGTTTTGCAGCTATGAAAATTTACGGCTCTGATAGTTCTAGCAAGGACTTGATTCATTCAGTTGTCTTGGAATCAAGACTATCTTTGGAGCATTTTCTGTGCTTTGTTTCCCTCAATGTAAATAACAAGGTATCATTCTGATGTGCTTTTGCTTTTGAAGAATATAATCGCTGGTATGCATGGTTTGGAATTGCAATGCATGTAACTTAGAGTGCAATTTAAATCAAATTCTGATACATCATGGCAATTACTTCCATTACCTGCTGTCTTCCCCCCTGTCAATCTTGCTGAGTAAGATTATAGACAAAATTAAGTTTTGAACTCCAATATTGGTATTGGAAGTTTTAGTACATTAGAGACAGTTGCAAAATGTCCTTTCATTTTTCTATTTTTGTTTCTAAATATGTTGAAATTCAGATATTTTGGGATTAATTGGCAGCAAAAGCATTGTTACTATGAGTTTGAAATGTGTTGGGCCAAGTATCATTTTCTGGTTTGGGCTTATATTGTTGTCAGTTAAATCTACTTTAGTCAGTTGGGGTCCATTGGATGCATGCTTTGCCTCTAAGTCATAATTCTCATGTCTTCTGTCATTCTTTTAGTTATTTTGTATGGCTTCAGAGTGACGGATTTAAGTCTTTTTATAGTTATGGAAGTTGAAATTTATCTTGATTCGAGTATCTCATATTTTAGTGGAATCTGCAATAGAAATAAAATTTTACATTTAGAAGAACTCTCTGGTGATCTTTTTTCTAGTATATCGAATATAAAGTTTGATAAACTTTTTTTTTAATCATCTGCTGCAGACAGATCTTGTGAGAGATTTCACCTTCCTGTAGTTGCATTTCTTGTTAACGTAGGCATTTTAATTTAAGTAATTTGAATTTCTGACTCTGATAATATCACTGGTTTTCAGATACTGAAGTATATGATCGTTTATTACAGTTGATGCCTTGGTATACCATTTTTCGTGTCCACTTTTGGTGCTGGACAAATTTTTTGATGGAGACTTTGAGGAGTATTTTATGCATTTTACTTAACAAGTTATGGAAAAGAGGGTGATGAGTTCTTAGAGGTTTTTTTGGTGGACTTTCTCTTGTGCTCATATAAATAGTAAGATTTTTGTGCTGTCATAAAGTTGGTCTTGTAAATACTGGGGGCTTTAGTTATTATAATATTACAGATTTTACAGTTCATAGGGAAACTTTAATTTGCTGTGTGATCTCTTGAGGGAAATTGTGCTGGTTTTTTCTTGTATGTGCTTCACATGAATGGGTACACACTTTCTTCTGAAAGTCACTAAAAGGATAATGAATGAGAGTTGTGGATAATAATGAAACAAGGATGGGTTTGGTTTCTAGAGATTTTTATGAAAACCTGAGAATGTTTTTTAGAGATCATCACATCTTTTGAGTTTTGCCTTTAAAATAACTAACTTCAAAGCATGTGAAAAAATCACACAACTAAACACCTGTCTGTAGTTTTGCATGTATATAGGAAGCTGTATTTCTCAGGCATAAATGGAACAAGAGGTTTACCAGGCCCAAGAAATCTTACAGAAGGCAATTATTTTCCTATGTGAAAAATATAATCCCTTGTTTGTAACACTTTTAGTCTAACTGTGTATGAAAGGACATGGGTTTAGATCTTTGCTTTGGGCTTATTAACTCCTAAAGTTTTCCATTTATTGGTAAAGTGTTTTTGAAACCTGAAGTGAGTGGCTTCAATCGAGTTCAACACATTGTATTCTCAGAAGAGGGTAACAGATCTTCCACAGAAGGAATATGGCAACCGATTATTTAATTTCGGAAATGATTTTTTGAGCCCCAGTCACAAAATTTGGCAAAATTTCTTAGCAAAACTATGAGTCATTTCTTGTTGCATTCCTGTAGGTATGGCAGAGACATTATTCAGTTTGTTTAGCAGAATAAACTGATAGAGACCACTCTATCTGTATAGCATGCTTTGCTACAAAAAAGTCTTGAGGATATCTAAAAAATTATAGTAATAGACAAGTTTAGTAAAACGAGTCAAGCTTTTTTACTGATACATTTTATAAAAACATCTGGTTCTTTCAAGGTGCTTAGCAGGCTTTAGACTTTCTAAAGTAACAGAGATGGAAACTCTTAAACAACAATCAGTGACATTTTGCATCTTAAGACTGCAACCAGAAACTTTATGCATATATTAATTCATAATTATTATTTTATAAATCCTGATACAATGAAATTAATAATTTAGCTTATTTGTTCAAGGGATGCATTTCTTTTTGAATGGAATAGAAGATATTAACAAGTTAATATCTTCCCACTGTGGTGGAAAGTGAGTGAAAATTAATGAAGATAATAGGCTTTGCTTAGATCATTTCATTATTGTCATAGCTTTACCTGCCCTGTTTTATGACTGCCTTATTGTGTGTGGTGGAATTATTATCTTAGCTCTGCCTGAATTACTTTATAAAACAGCTAAGAGGGACCACATTACGTAGATTAAGTATTTTTACATGTTGTTTCTTTCACTAATTGTTTAAGTGTGTTATGTTTTTTTTTCTGTGGCTTCCCTGATGTTTGAAGTAGGGGGGAGGTATTTCTATTTTTTGACTAGAAGCTGGATACATACATTCAAACAGAAGTTTCTACTTGTGGACTTTGCTGATTCCTCATTTTTCAATGGACCATGTGACTGTAGAGAAAACTTAAGTTCTCAAAACAGAAACTGAAACTTTCTCCTTTCCTAGATTATTGGCTCCTCTGGGGCACTCTTCTGAAGGACGCCAACATTTATCTGTCTCCACTAGGACAAAGGAATAAAATAGGGTACATAAGTTGACAAAGTCTCCCTAAATAATGGTTCATAATACTCAAGGACTCTACTAAAGATGCCACTAGATAGTGACAGGTTCAAGTTATGACTTTAAGAGCATGCGAAGTTCATATTTTTACTTTTAAATTTTGCTGAAGTATTTAAATATCTCAAGTAATGCTGCTCTCATGAAATGTCAGCTTCAGACAAGAAGCTCAACCAAAAGGAGAAAAATACCTGAATTTTTCCAAATGATTTGTTTTGCTTTCCACCATCTAATACAAAATTGAAGCATTTAAACAAAAATTAACAATGCCTACAGGAAATGTTGGGGTTTTTGTGGGAAATTCATTGTAGGAATTGAAAAAGCTTTTGAAACAGAAAATTCTCTACTAATTCTCTGGGGTAGGTTATTAAACCTTTCTTCTTGTTGCAGTTGTATCAGTTCAATAAACTACAGTAATATCAACCCATCTACCACATTTTTCTGTGTGACATAAAATGCTTCCCAAACACTTGAATAAAGTAGCATCACTATAAGCCGGTAGTAGCCAGCGCGTAGCTGGTGTTGCCAGCCAGCACACGTTTTTGTATTTAGTTTACTAGGCATATTTACTTTCCCTTCAGCTCCTCTTCTCTGTATGGCATGCCAGCATTTTTTAGTTCCATCACATCCTTATGCTTGCTTTCAGTTTTCATTTTTTCTTGTGCCAAATTTTTTGCCAAATGGTCTGTTTCTTCTACAGATGCATATGCAGCAGGCTCCCTCCAAGTGTCTGTGTTTCATATTTGAACAGCTCATCAGCAGGCATATCAACTTCTCTTGCTGGGAATTTGTTTTCCTCCTCAAAGAGATCTTTGCAGCTTGATGTTGACAGCTTTTGCCTTCCCCTGAGGCAATTTTCTTTGGGGTCTCTGGGTAGTCTGTCAGCTGCTTTTGTAAAAACAAAAAGGCAAACAACTATGCTAATTACTTCAAAAATGGCTTGCATGTAAAAATTTCTACAAGTGGCAAGGGCATTGTTTTGACCCTTTTTTCTGGACATAATCATTCAGACTGTGTACGCATCTTTATGCCTCGCAAGAATCTGAGTTTCTTTACAAAAAATTATTTAAACCTGTAATATATACTGGACTTTTGATTTCTTTATAAAGCTTACAGCATCTGTTGGTTTGAAATACTCCTTTAACCAGGCTGAAAATGGAAATGTTTCCACTCATACTCCTTTCTCATCTTCTGCACCTCCTATCAGATAAGTGACAAACGCAGACATAGGAGGGAGGAAGGATCCTTAGCATGCTGACAGCCCCGGATCACTTTCCATTCACAGATCGACAGAAAAAGCTCCGTGACACAATGGGGGTAGGACCAGGGGAAGCATGCACAGAGTTTGACTTCCTTGTGACATTGGAGGAGGTGTTATGTGGCAGGTGGCAATGTAGCAGTCTTGCGGAGACCAGTCAGGAGTAATGGGCTGGAAAATCCAAGGTCACCAGTACAGTATCTTCCTGGTGCTCACTACTGGTGCTGCATAAAGCAGTGGCTCATATTATTTAAAGCACAGTTTGGGGGGGGGAGGGGAGGGAAAGCGTAATGCAGCACAGTGCTCCTTTCTGCAGAGAGCCTGTTTTTTAGGTAAGACTTCTTTTATTTCTCTTTTCAAAGGCAGGTGCTATTTTGGTCTCTCTTTTGATAGCTGGGCACTGCTATACATGACAACTGTCACCCTTTCCTGAAGTCATGCAGGCTCTGGTGCAAGGTAATGGGGAATCCAGCCCAGAGTTTGTTAGATTTATTTGGAGCACTATTGATCCCCCCTGCCCCATCCTTAATTTCAGAGGTACTTGCCTTTTCTGAACCATGAGTGAAGAAGATAACCAAGTTACAAGGGCACTAAGTGCCTCCCAGTATAAGGTCGTGGCAACTAGCTCTAGGTGGCCCTGCCTGAGCAGGGTATTTGGACCAGGTGACCTCCAGAGGTCCTGTCAAACCTCAACCATTCTGTGAGGTTCAAAATGCCAAACAATTTTTTTCTGACCAAAACCTTTTCTTCTACTTGAGCATGGTGAGCTTCTTACTCTTAGCTTGCCCCACACAGTTGTGTAGGCTGGATGTCATTCTGTAGTCTGATGTGTTTCTGTGTTTCTGGAGGCTGATGGAGGATGTCAGACTAAAAAGAGGGGAGAGTGATCTCTGCTGCAGAACAGCGTTTTTGCTTTTTCTATTTCAAGAGCTAATTATAAAGCATTTTCCAAATTTTGTTTAACTGCAATGTCAGATATTTATGAATTCTAGCAGTAGGTTACATAAACCATCTTCTTAGCCATTCAAGTAGTTCAGAATATGTTTTTGTTTAGTTGGATGTTTTTTTACAGCTTGATCGGTTTTACATTCTTATGGGAAGACTTAAATAAAAAAAACAAGGATCAATTTTGTAGTAGAGCTGTCAAAAAAGCAGTTTCTAGTTTGCACATGTGTGGATTTGAAGGTCAAGGAGAACTGGTTTCAGACTAAATCTGAGAAATCACACATCTGAATTCTCTGACAAATAAGAACTTTCTGTCCCTTTAGATTTTTGGTTGAAACTGATGTCCTTGTCAGCATCCCACATGATACCAGTAATGAAACTGCCAACATTGTCAACTCCATTGGGCTAGGTGCCTGTTTCCTTTGAGGTCTCAAGAACCAGGACAGCCCTGCTAGCAGACTCCCTGGGGCTATTACTCTGCAGCTCGAAGAGGCCCTGGCTCTGGGGCAGACTAATGAATTATGTCTGATTTAAGCCAAAAGGTGCAGCTGTATCTGCCTAGGGGCCAGACACATAAGGAATCCAGGTAAAAGATTAACCAAAACTAATTATGCCCAGTATACTTATAATGTTTGTGGATCAGCTCTTCTTTGAAGAAGCTTGGTTCCATATTAATATCCCTAACTAGTTCTACCTTTCCAACCAGAGCAGACAGATCTGATATGGCTATGAGGTCCGGACTGTGCATCGGAAGGTGTGTAGTAGCTGTGTGTAGCTAAAGAGGAGGTAGGATCCGTCTAGCTCAGTAGATATTTGAAGCAGAGAGATTCTGGCTACATTTTGAAGCTTATGCAATTGAAATATATTTTTGCCATATTCCAGTTATCTCTTTGACTTGACTTTTGATCATCATCTACTATGACTCAGGGAGCGTAACATGAGCTCACTACGTTATTCTGTCTTTCACGTCTACCTCTGTGGCTGTTCTTGTTCTCACCTGAATCTATGTACTCAGAAGATGAGACAAAGTTGTCCCACAAACCATCCCTCGGTATCAAAAGACTCAATTCTTTTTTAAGCTTCATCCTCCCCCTTTATTATGCATTCTACCAGCCTCTCCACTTCCTCTTCTTGACTGTAGTCCATTCATGTCTTTTACCCCTCCGTTCATTCTGTAGCCTTCATCATCTCTGTCATCTCACCTTTTCAGAATTCACTTGCTTATAACCTGTAAGTTTCCAGAAACAAATTCTTACCAGCTACACTTTCCTGTTATTCCCTCTCCAATACCTGCAAGCAGATGCTCTTAAAAGGCATTCTTTAAAGAAACTGAGAATAATAACTGCTCTGGAAGTTAGCACAATTTTCTTGAGGAATTTCAGAGTGCTTCTGCCATTGAATTCTGAGGCATTGCATGCAATACACCCATGCTATTTCTGTGTTGTCTTGGCTGAATATGCCATTCAGCATAATCACGTAAATTTAAAATTAAAAAGTAAGAGTTTTATTTCTTTAGCAGAAAATTAGAGGAGCTGAGACAGCTCATTTGGCATGGCAGCATTCCATTGAGCTGAAAGGTAATTTTCAGCAACTGCATCTTTGGTAAGTATTCCTGCTGCAGTGGGGTAGTGATTTTAATGTGCAGTGCTGCATTTTAATAGCCAATTGAGATGGCTATTAAGATATAGCATTGTACATTAACATCACTGCTGCACAGAGAGCGGGTGGTGACTGCTCCTCAGATGACAGCTCTCTCTGCATTCTGCTTCATAGCAATGGTTTTCTTAGAAGCTACTCTGATCTTCTGCAAGGGAAATAAAAATCATTATCTAGTTAATATTTCACACTGTGTTGGGCATTCAGATCCCACAGAGAGAGAGTGGGAGAGTAGAGGTGTGTTGCTGGGGGTAGGGGGGGCAAGACAGAGGGGGAAAGAGTGTGAGAGAGAAAATCCGCTTGGTTTTCATCTAGTAGACTCACTTTGCCTTGGTGAAAATGTTTTTTGCTAACCCTGAGACTTGGGATACAGTGCTTAGGGAAGGACTGTGTAGCAGAAGTAGCTTTGTGTAGCTAAAGAGGCAGTAAGATACTGAAAATTCGTAAGACCTTGGGAAATGTGAAAATCTACAAGGATAAATGTACAGCGGAAAAATGATATATACCTGAAAACTTACTAGAAGCGTTAAAGAAAATCATTCAACTTCTACCCTTTGCACTTAGAAGAAGTTAATAGACAGTAAGGGCCTAATCAGTTTCCTACCATATGATTAGGCATTTCCTTGCCTATAGTTTTCTGCCCTGTTCTGATGTGAAAATGTTCTGCTTACTGCCAGTCTATGCAGTTCACAGGCATCTCGCAGCATTTGCATTGCTGAGATTTCAAAACTATTTTCCGATGAAAAGAACCTGATTGCACCTGAACAACCTTCCTCGCAAAAATGCAGAAATTACAGGAAAAGGATCTGTGACATTACAGTCTTCCATCTCTCTTACAATACTTGTGAAATGACTTTCACAATGAGGAAAAGAATTAGTCTCTGTGACTGCCCATAGCCTAGGATAGGGAAGGATGCTGTTGCAAAAGGCTGGCGTAACAGAGGGAAAGAAGTATTCAGAAACTCTCTTGAATGGCCTTACTGTACCCTTTCATCTCTTCATTTTTCCTTGGGAATGAGCTACAGCAATTATCTGTCATATGACTTAGTTTGTGAAAACTCACTTGAAGCAGAATTACGGAGGACACTGAGATCGGTAGCTCTGCCTTTCAAATTCTTGTAAATTTACATTCCGTTGAATAGAAACATTCACGAGTTTATTTGTTAGTTAACAGATTTTTCAAAAAACATGATAGAGATATTTGCCAGGAAATTGTGAATTGCTTTGGTTGAAAGAAACATATATATTTCTTCTTAAGGACAAATTAGTATCTGTGAATTCTCGTAATATTAATTCCAAAAATACATGAAACTATTCAGGCTGAAATTACTGCCTAAAACTTCAACCTGTAAGTGTTGACATTTTTGCTAAGCATTTTGAAAGACAAACGTGAACATAAAAATATCAAAACAAACAGATTTAAGAGGACATGCCCAGAGAGATAGCTATTTAACATTTAACCTGCTAAAGAAAGTATTACTGTTTAATTGCCTCCCTGTCTGTGCTTTCTAGTGTGATACTAAATCCCATCAGCTGTGTGAGCTTTCTTGCAATTCTCTGGGTTATGAGATGCCATATATGTAAGAATAAGGTAAAATTAGTAGAGTAAAATTTTATTTTGTTGTTTTCATTGTTAGGAATTCATTTACCAAGAACTGTCTTTCTCTTTAAAATATTTCACAAATACAATGATGAAAGTCTTTTTAACATGAAGGACTAATTCAGGCTAGAGGATATCTACTCTGTAAGCACCTTCTCTGTGGAAAATCATAGATGGATTTTATCTCATTTAGTGTCTGCAGCATCCCCAACAAATTAGTGACTGACAGTACCAGCAGGCTAAAGCTTAACTGTGTAGAGTGATCAAAAGCCTGAGAGAGAGTAAACAATGTGAAATCCTAAAGATTTGGAATATTTTTTAAATTATTCTGATGTAATAATGTTGGCTTTAGGAAATTTTTGTTTGTTACCAAGCAAAAAGGGATGAAACATTCACATTCTTTGCTGTGTGCCATATTCTGCTGTTCTTCAAATTCAGAAGATCCAGTTGAAATGTATGTTTGTTTTTCTTGCATGCTGTCTTTAAAACTATGAGGAAATAGAGCAGCAGTTCAGCATTTTCATGCTGATGTGCACCACTAGAGGCCATCATACACCTCCTTAAATATTAGATAGATATTCAAATTATGCTAGAGATGATGTGAATACCCAATGAATGTAAACGTCTCTGTAGAAGGGCATGGGAAACCTTCTTATTTGAGAGAAGACATTATCACAACTGATTAGTGTGAACACCACGTTTTCTCAGGCCAATTCTAATTGATTCAGAGTACCTGTATTCTCGCATACATTCCTGCATAACCTTTTAGTAGATCATAGATTATATGTGGTAAGTGAACTCTGGAGATGGTAACTGTTCTGCGTCATCTGCAGATTTTCTAAATCAGTAGATACAGTAAAGATTAGAAAATAAAATGCGATTCTTTTTAGGTTGATTTCAGCATGCTTGCATTAGAAATTAGATTTTTTTTTTCCTCTCAGTCTTTCCATCTGGAAAATGGGATGTCGTTCTTGATTCCCCACAGACTATTTACCAGGATTCATTAATGAGCTAATATGTAGCTACTGCTTTGAGTAACTGACTGATATGTAGTTTTTCTCTTACACAGTGATAGTCTCTTGAATCATGGAAACAACTGACTTCATAGATGAGGAATGACAGGTAGCTTGAGTTTAATTGGAAAAAAATTCAGATTAGTATTCATTTTATACAACCAAAAGGTGCTACCAAAAGCAGTAACACAAAAGGGTGGTAAATAAAAGAATTAGTTTTACAATGGGTTTGGCTGACTTTATGAAAGGGCTATGGTGGCATGGACCTTATCCAGGTGATCTCTTCTAGTCCTTTGGTTTTCAGTTCACTGCTTCAGACAAACTAACCATTCAAAGAAATGTTATCTTATTTTACTTTCCTTTTGAAGACTTGCTGCATGGTACTTGTCTTTATATAACAGATTGTTAATACGTGGAAGCTTTGTATGTGCATTTGAGGAGTAATTAGAGTAGAAGTACTGCATTATCTTAATCAGCTTGATATGCAGTATTTTCTCATGAAAAATGTTCAATGGGGAGAGATCAAGATATAAAAACAAATGTCAAGTACTACTGAAGTACCTCCAAACTACTTGTCTGATAATACAAGCAGGAGCATCTACATGCTTTACAGAGTATTCAAGTATTTTTTAAATAAGAAAAGGATAATATATCAGAAGTAGCCAAAAATGATAAGCATAGAGTATATCAAAAGTGATACAATAGTGCTTTTTTCACAACAGTTCATGATAATTTCTGTTTTCTAGGGGGGAATCTATTTCATAAATCTTAGTGGTTTTACAAAAATGAATTTGTGCTGAAAAATTGTAATGGCAGACTAGTCAAAATGATTACAAAAAAATCACTAGACTTACTGAGTTTATCAGGAAAAGGAAGTAATGCACAAGAAGGCACTATAGAAAATTATGTATTTTTTCCACTAGATTTGGAAAAAAAATGTATTTTGAAAATTTTAGGATGATTGATAAATGTCTTGCTAAAAGAAATAAAATATAATATGCTATTAGTCAGATGAAAGAAAAAAATGTTAAGAAAATAAATTACTATGACAACATAACTCAGTATCCAGTGGCTTCTGAACTGATGAATAACACTGAATATTATTAATTCACTGTACCCATCACGTGTAACTTCACTTCAAAAAAAAGCAAGTGATATCTCTCATTTCTGGTATAATATTTTTGAAATAAATTCATTTTGCAAACATATTTCTCCTCAGATGAATTAAAACTATATGCAATCACCTTGCTATTTAGCTTACCATATTATTTTTCAAATATGTACAATATTCTTCATTTTAAACAGGTTTCCCAACCTGATATATAGCAAACAGATGCACAACATGCCATTTGACTTCACTTTCAGATCTTTACCACTATGGAAATCACGGGGATTTTCTGCCTGTACAGACAACAGTTTTGGAGTTCAGCTCAACAGGGTTGCTGAGGAGGCAAATCTGTAAACAAGGTCCACTTCTCACCTTGGGGACAAATAATGCCATAAAAGAACAGAAGGTGGATTTTAAAGAAATAAATGTGATCAAGTCCTGAATAATTTCCATTTCTGCAATACACATTTTTCATGAGTACCTGTGCAGTGCATCCTGAATCACCCAGACTGAACTGAAATGAAAGCATGGTGCAGACATCTGACTTGGTTGTCCTGTAAGTGTGCTTCATACAAAACTTTCAGCGGTTGTTGTCTTTGCCAAAATGGTGCATTTCCAATCTGTAGGGCTTCCGGACCCAAAGTAGCACATCAGCATTTCTTTCCACTGCGTCAATTTATCAGTTTAAATGTTTGTTAACTCTGAGAGGGCTGAACCATGCTTCATTGTATGGTGTAGACATGTGGTTTGGAGCATGTTGCTTTTCATCTTTGTGACTCAATTTTCCTCCTGGGAGACAGTGATAACAATGCTAATGTGTCTCATTATTGTCTTGCCTATTTAAACTGTAAGCTCTTCAGGGCAAGGACTGTCTCATACCATATGTCTTCACAGACAATGACAGAATGAATCACTGATTGCATTTGGGGTCTCTTGGTGCCACTATAATTAAAAGAGAGACAATAATATTAAAAAGGAAGAAAAGGGGGAAGGTAGGTCTGGTATCAAGAGGCTTGCAGATTTCCTGGTAGCAACCCAAAAACAAGAGAAAAGTTTATCTCCAAGGAGAATTGCTTTTTCAACTTTCTCAACTCCAAATGTTGCATTGTTTTTCGAAGTACAGTAGAGGAGCTTTGCAAGCAGGGTAATCCAGAAGTTAATGGGTGGTATTTTACCATTACAGATCCTAACTGTAAGAGAATAATTAGTAGTTTGAGCTACTGTAAAGGTGTGGGTTAGAGAACAGATCAGTTTTAAAATAGAATTGCACCTATAAAATTAGAGTGTTGCCTCCTTCCTCGTTAGAGGATGAACAGATGTTTCTGAGAGTGGATGAGGTGTTTGAACTCACGAGAGGAGAAAGGCAAGCAGATGTAAGAGAGATGGAGGCTGCTTTGCCTTCTGCTGGAGCACATAAACTGCTGACAGAGCTCTATTCTGTCCTAGTTAATGATAAGCAGTGTTTCACTAGTTGTTTTATGCAGTAGGATAAGAAGGGTAATGAAAGGTGTTCCTGTGGTTACTAGAGATTACTGCTGAAATATAGCCCTATATGATAATAGGTCCTACTCTGGCATTTCCAAATCCATGTCTTATTTGACAATGTTCATAAGGTTTGGGTCCAGTACCCATTTTGCATGTCAGCTGAGGACTGTTTTGGAGAACTAGTATTTTCCCTTCATTCAGGCATTGATCAAACTTGCTATGTACAGTAAATCCCTGTTTAAACTTCGTCCTTCTAGTTGAAGTCTTCACATTGCTTCAGCATAGTCTATTTTATCTCCAGCTGATGTTAAAACCAAGAAGTACCTTCTGTGTTGAAAGGCCAGTTTTTTGTCAGTTTTTCACCTGGCAACTGTTTGCCTAGATTTGTTTTTACAGCCTACAGGAATGTTTCCCATGGATTATGTGCAGTGGGCAGCAAATTGGGGTTTGGTCTGAAGGCTTTTACAAATTTCTGTCTAGACGCAAGGTTTGTACCCTGGCACAGAAAGAGAGCAAAAATATGTCTTTATTACTTAATTAATCCATGCAGTTCACATTTTAGACTCTTGTTTAATACTCAGATATCCCAACAATGGCCCAGAGTGTTTGTAGAAAGTATTAAGACTATGGTTGTAAGGGTATTCTGTGCTGAAATGACACAGATTGCAAAAGCCAAAGTTTCATCTCACTATTTCCTTTCTATTACTCATAAAAAGTCACAAGCTTATATTAGAGTTCTGAAAATCTTCCAGTCTGAATTATAGAACAGACTATTGGCTGTGCATTTATGTTTTACAAAATGGGGTTACAGGATTAGTAATGAAGAACAACTCATTTGTTGCACTGCAATTGTTCCAACCCAGTTTGCACACAACTGAAAAACTTTAAAATTTTTCTTCTACCATAATGCAGTCCTCAAGACCTGGACAAGATGACCTCTTGACAAAGTAAGATACTTTATGCATCTGAGATGCAAACTGAAACATGGGGAGGGGCGGGAGGGGAGAGAAGCAAACTTGCCTGAAAGTAAACTTCAGTACAAAGAGCTTAAACAACTGCTGATGGCCATGCACTCATGCATTTTTGAGTTTCTTACCCTTCTTTTTCTTAGTGTATTGAGCTTTATAAATGGAAAGCAATGCTTGTTCTCTGTCAGCAAATCTTTAAATGATACCAGCATTCTTCACTTCATTCTTTAACATCTTGATCCAAGTTTGTGTCCTTATCTTTTCACAGAAGTGAGAATTACAGGCCATTAGAAATATTTAGAGCAAAGTTAAGTTACTGAATTTAACATTTCTTCCTGACTTGGATGGAAAACTATTGTTTACAGAGAAAGAAATAGTAAAGAAGTTAAGTTTAACAAAGAGAGCTCTAGAACTGGCTTTGTTCCCTACTGGAGGTGTGGTATCTTGAAAGAGGAAGGATTGGTAATGGCTGTCATCCTTCCTTCCCACTCTCAGCAGTGCTTGGGCAGGCAGCATGTACTTCTGCATCCCGCAACCCTTTGCAGCATAGCTTTCAGGCTGAGGGAGGTGGTATATAGCTGGTTTCACACCCCTCTCTGCTCAGGAGAACTTATCTGCTTTCTGGAAACTGCTTGTAGCTGGCTGCAGGAGTGTCCCGATCACTTATGTTAACTTGTTCAACAAACAGCTCCATGCCTTTGGGAATTTATAAGATTTTGTAACTGTCTCTATCACTTACTTAGATTTTTAGTAGGATAACTTAAACTGAAAGTCTGGTCTTGCACTGGTGAGATTCAGAGTGATAGTCAGAGTTGCAAGTTACAAGAAAGTCTGGCTTCTACGTAGAAAGTTATATTATAGTTCAGTTTGACACTTACTCAAAAAACAAGATATTCCTTTCCCTATTATTTCTAAATGAAATAATTTCTATTCATTCACCATCCTGTGCCAACCAAGACATTTTATGATTAGCAGTAGAAGTTCTCCTCAAGTCTTCGTTGTTCCATTTTTTCCTCCTTATTCTAGAGAAAAAAATTTTCTTCTAAGGGAACATACTTACTTCAGTTGAAAGATATAACTGAAAAATAAAAGCAAAGCATATGTTGAGTGGGAAGGAGACAGATACAGTGTATATGAGAGGTTTGCCTTTTTTTGCGCCCACATTTGCAAAAAGGGTGACAAGTCTTTGTAAGTGGAGTGGATGTAGGCTGGGAAACAAATCTTTAGTGATGTATGTGTTCTGTTTGCTTATCTGTAGGTTTTGCTTTGGGTATTTCATCACTATTATTTGGGAATCTTATTAATACTTCTATAGTAAATAATACTATTTAAATTTTTATTCACGATTGTAAAAGGATAATTCTTTATCTCAAGTTATGTGTGAGTATAGATGAAGGCAGGCACAGTCATAGTACCCCTGGCTTCACTAGTCATGACGAAGATCTTACTCAGAACTTCCCTGTTGTCTAAGGGCTGTAAGTGGTTTAGATTTGATTTGTTAACCTGCAGCTGCAGCAAGTAATATCAGTTATTTGCTGACTCCTTTTTTGTAATTTGTCTCTTTCTTTAGAATCATTATGGCTTGTTATTTTCCACATAGGTTTCAAATAAAAAGTAAGGCCCAAATTATTCACAGGGTCTAAACACAAGCTTAAGTTAATATTTTACTTTTATGGGAATTTCTATTGATTTCAATAGAACTACTTATTATGCTCAAAGGCGATTATTTTCTGGGTCAGGGGCTTGTTTTGCAGAATTCTTAGGAAAAGGACCACATTTATTATGTTCTCTCTAGTTAATAAGGCTTAGTTAAAATTTATCTGTGAAGTTTAGATTAGCAGGCAGATTGAAATTTCCACAGCGTTTGGAATTCAGTAGTTTTATTGGAGATCATCTGTGGAATAAATTCCAATTTTTAAAAAGCATCTATCATCATGCACGTTTATTTGTCTAAAAAGATCCTCTTTTAAACCCATAAGAGCTTAATGCTATAATTGCTTTTAATGTCTTGGCCAAATGTGAATTAAAAAAATACATTTAAAAATGTGATTACCTGCATCCTCCATTGTAGGGACTGACCCCTCTCTTTGTGAATTCTAAATCACCTCATTACATTCCAGTCCTACATAGGTACTACCACTGGGAAAGTTATTATGGATCTCCTATAATAACAACAATAATAATAAAGAAGATGGACTGATTAGCTTCGTATGTAGCCAAGGCACTTCTTTTGGATTAACAGTGATTTTTTCCATTTTTATCATACTACATCTACTGTGCTTAATCACTGTATTATATTTTACCACATTAATAGGTAGATAGACTCTGAAAGCACACGCATCTCACAGGGAAAAAACTTCCAACTAAATCCATAGAAAGAAAAAGTAGGGCATGAAGGGCATAGGAAAGCTCCAGCTTCTGGCTTGCTTTACCTCATTTGATCAAATTCCTTTCTGTAATGAATCCCTGATTATACTAATAGGCTTCCACTGATTGACTGGGAAACCAGGATACAAACCTGCATGCGACAAGAAGATCAAGACTTCATAAAACTCAGTTTTTGGAAACAGTCTCAGGTTTTGTTCTGCTCCTATTCAAATACCTAATCTGAAACAATATTAATAGATTTTCAGAATTGCTTTTGGGAATAGATCTGCTAATAGTGTCATTAAATGTGTGGCATCCTGATACCCTGTTAAGACTGCACCTGGAGTGCATCACAGTTGTCCTTCGTCCTCCTAGCCTGTATGAGCTTTCTTCTTTTGAAAACTCAGATTTAGCAGACAGCCAGAGGGAGATCTGGTAATTCTCCTTGCTCTAAAACTGAAATTCATTCATGATGCAGGCAGGATAAACGCCTACAGCTGGGTGTTCATGTCCTTTCAACTGTATGCAGCCACTAATGACCTTCAGGGAAAACTACTGTTTTTTCGGTGTGTTATATCAAGCAGCCAAATGCCACACTAATTTATTTTAAAAATAATCATAGAGAAGAGCAGTGACTGTTAGGGTAGGGAACTGCAATAAGCAAGGGTAACATTAACGTGCTTTACTATGAAAATTACTGAAGCAATTTACCCAGAAACTGTAGCCATTATCAGAATTCTTAACACCTAGATCTCTCATTCTCTTTTGTAAGCATTAATCATATTTTATTTTTAACCAAGAACCTCAAAGCCGAATTAAGTGAAACTTAAATAATGAAATTGCATACAGTATTATTCAGAAGTTATGCAGAGAAGCCTTAATATACTCCATTAGGCAGAGAAAAATGTTGAAAGGATATAGTTAATGTTCATCTGCAGTCAGTTTCTCTTCTTATTACAAGAATTTTGCTATTGACTTCAATGGGAGGAAAACCAGCCTCTGCTGAGGTAGTGTAATAGTGTGGGTTAGTCTCCTGAATCACTAGAAAAGCATTATAGAATAAAGTCAAACTGAATGATGACATCTATTATCACACAGGAAAGCAGACATTTATTAAAAAGGGCAGAAGCATGGCTGTAGGGCTGAACCGGGGCCAGCATTTGAGTGATCGGCCTCCGCAGGGGTGTCGGGGCGGCACCAGCGAAGCAGAAGGGAATGCACCTGTGGGGCCGGGCACTCAAAATCTCCTATCAGTTCTGCCAGTCACAGCCGGGGCGAAGTGGGGGCATGGCTCCCAGTGAATGTCAGGTGAAAACAAAGGCAGTGGGGAGGCTCTGTTTAGCCTCTCAAGCGTTCTGCACAGGGTTGTATGGAAAGGGAAAGAGGAGTAAAGGGTAAAATTTCAAGAAGCATAGGATGACTTTTCTTCCTTTTCTTAGGGATAAATTGAAGCTATGGGCTTGGTAAAGTCTTGAAATTACTGGAAGCACTAAGATCAACGGGGAAAGCTAGCAGGTCCAAGGAGCACTATGTCTGAAAAAAGGTATGCTCTGCTGAAATGTGTTACTGCATGTCTACCACATGCTTCAGCAGTGTGTAAAGTACATGCTCCTTTTTAGCAATCAGCTTTGTGGCCTTAGCCAGACCCCCGTCTGCTGCCGTATAAGATTTCTGGCAGCGATATAATTTTAAGATTTCAAAGACTTTTCTCCTTATATGAGGGGAGGAAATGACAATATTTTTCATTAATTTCAATTTTTCTGCAGAACTGAAGTTATCCGTTGTTCTCAACATTCACATCAAGTATAGAGTTGTCTCCAACCTGAAAAGAAGAACGTCTGTAGAGTGTATATTTACCAGACTTGTTTGTATTTATCTTCTTGTTATTGCTGAATCTCTTACAGAGAAACAGAAGGGGTACAGAAAGAAACTACAGGGAAATGTGACATGCAGGCAAGGCACTTCCGTCCAGTAGGGTGTCCCTAAAATAGCACCTTTGGGGCTGAGACCTTGCTAGAGGTGCTCTTCAAGCTGAATAAAGATGCTCTCTCCTGTCCTCTGAATTCTGATTGCTACGCAGAGATAAGCCAGAACAAAGACCGGTTTTTAAGAGGATGAAAAGAAAGAAATTAATAACTTGGATTTTAAAAGAAAAAGAAGGTACTCAACTGCTACTATGTGCACATCTAGGGAAGAAGGTAATACTGTTGACAGCCACAGAAGAAGACTGGAAGAACTGGGAGAGCATGCTTACCAGCATTACTGTTGCACAGCAGGTGAGTGTCTTAATGTAAGACAGAAGATAAGAATTTCTTACTGTGTTTTTAAGGTCAGAATTCCTCACTCTTCATCTCCTTTCTAATAGCAATAGAGTAGAGCCGTTACCAGTAAAGCTGTAGAAGTTAATGTGAAAAAATGTGATATAAGCAAGTAATCTGGGCAAGGGAAACCTACTATTGCACTGGCAAGACAGCATACCTTTGGAAAAACTACATGTATATGCAAGACATTCTGCAAATTTCAAACTTATGATGACATACATTAAAAAATATGTGTTTTTTCTACTCCGTTTTCCCTGCCCCAGAAAAAATCCTGAAAAATAGTAACATTTCATTTACAATATAGTTCTCTCCCTGTCACATATATCAATAAAAAGTGTTCTTAGTGTTCTGGTGTCCAGAATGGCACAAATGTAGCCACCTTCTTTTCCTGTTAGATTGCAGTCACTTTTTTTCCCTCCTTTCACTCTGTGCATACTATTGAGAAACAAAAAATGAGAATGTTCAATGATGACACAAAAATAAACAAAAATAAAGCTCCTAAGAGCTGGAATTTACAAATGAGCTTGAAATGAACAGGAAAATCTGAGGTTCCTGATAGCAAATGAGTGTTTTTTTCATAGAATCATAGAATCATAGAAAGTTTTAGGTCGGAAGGGACCCCTAGAGGTCATCTAGTCCAACCCCCTGCAGCGAGCAGGGACACTGCTAACTAGATCAGGTTGCTCAGAGCCCTGTCCAACCTGGTCTTGAATGTTTCCAGGGATGGGGCCTCCACCACCTCTCTGGGCAACCCGTTCCAGTGTTTCACAACCCTCGTTGTAAAG
>Ga0065711_1030475_pt1 | contig 32385 bp, 11 predicted proteins | sample Hoacrofraction12_FD_59098 | JGI IMG/M metagenome (GOLD analysis project Ga0065711, IMG submission 59098) | Hoatzin crop microbial communities from Cojedes, Venezuela - Epithelial fraction 12 v2 (version 2) | ecosystem: Host-associated > Birds > Digestive system > Esophagus > Crop | place...
TGCCGCGCGCCGCTGCCCTCAGGGCCGGGTACGCGGGGGAGCTGGCCCGGAGACACCGCCTGCTTCCGCCCCCGCGGTCGGTCCGGCCCCGCCGCCCGCCCGGACCTCCGGGAAAGGCGTCCCCGGGGAGAAGTCGAGAGGAGAAGGGTGCCGGGCAGAGGGACTTGGGCGAAGGGTCCCGGCGATCGAGGGGTCTGCAGGCCCAGCGCGCGGCGCCTGGGCCCGCTCCAACAGCTGGGCGGGAAGCCATGGCCCAACTGCGCTGCCGAAAGAGTGGAAGTGAGGGGAAAAGGCGGCCCCCGGAAAACAGCTGGGTACGCAGCTACGCTTGCAGTGCAGGTGCTAGGGTGGTTACTAAGAGATATAAGCAGGGAAACTGGGACTGAGAAAAGAAGCCAAGAGACGTAAGGAACTGGGGAGGATGAGGAGTGGCGATGGGAATTCGGGGCCAAAGATGGCAGGGTGATGATGGGAGACTGGCAGGTGAAACGGGAGAGGATTTGTAAAAAGGACTGCCCAGAAGGAATTTGCTTAACGAAGAAAGGGAAAGATGTGTTAGTGAGATCCACATGCTGGCATGTGTCGCGGAAAGAACCGGCTCCAAAAGTGCCGCTCGGAGCCTTAGCTGGGCTTCTGCCCCACTGTTTTCTGTTCCTCTGTGCTTTCTGCCACAATGGATGAACGTGCTGTTTTGCCAGGGTTTTGAATACCTCCAGAGAAGGAGAATCCACAGCCCCGCTGGGCAGCCTGTTCCAGTGCTCAGTCACCTTCAAAGTAGACAAGATCTTCCTCGTGTTGAGCTGGAACTTCCAATGCTTCAGTTTGTGCCCATTGCCCCTTGTCCTGTCGCTGGGCACCACTGAAAAGAGTCTGGCCCCATCCTCCTGACACCCACTCTTCAGATATTTATAGGCATTTACAAGCTCCCCTCTCAGCCTTCTCCAGGCTGAACAAGCCCAGCTCCCTCAGTCTTTTCTTGTAGGAGAGATGCTCCAGTCCTCTCATCATCTTTGTAGCCCTCTGCTGGACCCTCTCCAGTAGCTCCTCACCTTTCTTGAACTGGGGAGCCCAGAACTGGATGCAGTACTCCAATCAAGACTATCAAGTCCAAATGGCAAGGAATAAGTAACAGAGCAATACAAGAGTCAGAGTGGAGAGATACAATGGAATATTTACTGACAGAATAAAAGCAAAGACCAGTTAGTCCTTACTGAGGCGGGACACTTGCCTTTTGTATTGGTGTTCCAGTCAGGGACAATGAGGTCTGAAGGGTGTTACAGAGGGACCAAGAATGAATGTGGCAGCTGGGCAGCCATAACACTTTCATGCTTTAGAAGTAAGTACATTCTTAAATGAGAAAAGAAGAAATCAGGAGTGCTGAAGAGAGATGACATAGGGAGAAAAAACTTCAGTCAGTGCTGTCCAATAATGCCTGAATAATTAATGAGTGAGAATGTACCTCCAGCGCTCTAAAAATATAACTGAGGCAAGGTCAGAGAGAAAGTTAGTACTTTTTGTGAAGGTAGCCAATGCGATTGGGGAGAAAAAAACAGATGAACTTACACACACAAGTGCCTTTTTTCACACTGCAAAATCTGTCCATTTAACTATCAGTTTGTCTGACAAAAGATAAAATGCTTCTCACTAGAAACTCAGCCTCGTGAATCACAAAGACAAGCAAAAGTGACTGAAGTGTCATACCTAGGTTGTATTACTGAAAAAACCCACTATCGGATGGTATCCAATTAGCTAATTCAGCTTTTAAAATTCTTTAAAGATAAATAATTATGTATCTGTATTACCATAAACACTTAGTGAACAATATGTAACATTTTATGCTATAACATTTGCTAGTCTTTAATAAACTTAAAACCTGAAAAGGTACGATTAGATCCAAGGTTCTCTCCATTTATTACCAATTTTAAATCTTGAAATCCATTTCTTGACTGGAATTTAGTTACTTAGCCACAGAGCTTTTGTATCTTTAGGATTTAGTTCTACTTACCAGAAAATAGCTGAAATCCAGAAAACAGTAATCTTAGCGAACTACGGATGTTAAATAAGTAGTTAAGACAATAGATTTTTTAAAAGAATCAGCATCTTCTACAACTGTGTTCAAGGGTCATAAGAGCAGTTACTGTATGCCAGAAAATGAAACCAACATTCTAACAACTCATTAGATCAAGAGATAAATCAGAGCAATTGAAGAAAAAAAGAATTATTCACAATTATGGAAGGGGATTATCTGATGCAACAGAGAGAACAAAGAGAGAAATCAATTTCCACTCCAACTTTCTGCTAATTAAAAAGCCTAGTCCTAATCAGATTCTTTTATATCATTCCTTCTGGTTTTGTTCTTTCAGGGTTTTAAAGCATTAGTGAAGTTAGCAAAGCAATAAGATTTTGCGCTGACAGATTTGTGTCAGTGCTGCCTTGTGTGCAGACCAGTTAAGGGTTTTTCAAAGGCAAAGATACTTCCTTTGATGTTCACGTGCCCTTTCGTACAACCTGCAGTGTCAACACTTTGCTATGATAGATTGCAAGGTTGGGTAAGCAAGGGGAAAATGCTTTACTACCATGTGTCATGCATATGGTATCATCAGACGACTTGGTGCAATGTCTCTTTTCTGTTGATGCCAGACATCATTTTTCTTTCCTTACAATTTATTTTTAAGACAAGGATTTAGTTTGTTACAACTGCCTTCTGCTCTTATTGTATCTGCTCTTCAAATTGCCCTACATCAGCCCCTAATGTTAAACATGTTAATAAAAATTCTCAAAATCAATTTTTATTGATGACCAAAACATTACTGCCTTCCCCCATTCTCGAATTATGTTCCTTTTTAGCTCTCATTGTTTTGCATTGTAGTGTGCGTTTAACCCATTTAGACTACAATCAAGAGCTTGCACTATTTTGCAGTTACTCTTGGTATCAGCAATATACACACCTGAGGGCAATAGTACACAATTAAATATGCTGCATTGTAAGCAGTTTGGGAAGTGGTGTGATACTTTGCAAAATTCCTAGTTTCTTCTAATTTGAGTCAATTATTTCTTCACCGGTAGTACAATTTACTTAAATTTATTTAATGGATCCTCTGCGAACAATTATAAGTTATGAAACAGTAGAGAGTCAAAATATTTGTATCGCTCCTCTTAAGAAAGTTCAGCTTCCATGTCCTAAATAAATAAATATGTAGCTGTATATGTAACGCGCAATTTTTAGTACTTTACTACATTAAAAAAAGCAGAACGAATACTTTCTAGGATCATAAAGAGAATTTTCTTTTTATCTCTTTTTCTGTATTTGTCTGTCAAAACCCTTTTTTTTTTTCCTGTAAAGATTTCTAAATATGGAGCTCCAAAACATCGGTCCAAAGGGAATTTTCAGTGTCGGGCTTTTGTTTCTTTGCCTCATCTAAAATTCTCCAAGGACCATGCCTGGCACAGGTATTTGCATTTAAAGTACTCCCTGAAGGAGTCAAAGCAAACTTATCTACTTATGCAAATATGTACCGTGTTCAAAAATATAGAAATAAGGCAAGCAGGCCTGGCTTTTTGTTTGTTTGTTTATATTTAACTATACTCAAGTTTAAAAGTGCTTATCTTGTCCTGTTGTTGTTTGCTACAGCATAAAGTGCTCTGAGTCCTCTGATACCCAGATCAGGGTCTTTTAAGTTTCTACAATACATCATGATTTTTTTCTTCTAATAGAATAAATATTTACTAATATTAATCATACACAATAGCAACTTTGCATTATGGCTTGAAAGTTCAATTTTTAAGATGAAGGACATCAACTAATCTGAAATGAATCCTATAAGGCATTTTCTACCTTTTCCACTTTACAGTAACAGTTGCAGACTCTGTACAGCGAACTTAATGCTACTTGTAATAAGTATGCTCCTCCTACTCACTTTTTGAAGACTCTTAGAACTCTTAGAAGGAATGCATTAGCTCATGAGATCCTTAGACCACAGACTGAAAGCCACTGCTTTTTTTTTAGTTTATTTTTTTCATATTTGATGTAAAATTTTTATACATTGTATGTATTTATTATTTCCAAGTGCAAAAAGCCTGCATGGCTAGGAGAGTGAAACTGCACCTAGGAAACAGCTAAAACAAAGAAATAAAATGTTAGATGACAACCGCCAGCTGCCCTTGTGAGAGGAAACTGAGGCTTAGGAAAGTTGTCAGGGACTCTGAGAGCCTTCATCAACGCCAGCCAGATGATACGCTGGAGGCCGTGAGCCAGGTAGCCAGTTGCCCCTGTTTTGAAACAGCAGCGTAGCCTGGAATGGAAAAGATGACAGACTGTCATTCAGAAAGGAGAGGTTGTGAAAAGCAGTCAGTCAGTCAAACCAGGTGAAGAGTTGATTTACTTTGTCAATTTCTGGCAAGCCCACTTGCTAGTTTACCTTTTTATTTTGTTTATCTGTACCCTGCTTTTGCTCCCTGGTTCCCTTCAAGTACATTTTAATGTTGTAAACCAGTGTAGAGGGATGTCAAGGAAAGGAACTCCTAATGTTCATCTTTCCACATCCTTTTCTCTAGGGGTTGCTTTATTTCCATAATTACTAATTAAAAAAACAGATTAGAGCAGTCCAAAGTGCTATTTAAAGCATTTAGTGCTTGAATTATCAGGAGGAAGAGGTAAGACATTCGTACTTTATTTTGTACTGACTGCCCCTTTTAGAACTGAATAGAACAGGCCACGCAACAGACAAACGCCCGATGTACGTAACAGGCTTAGGTACCAAGTATCATTATACTTGGTGAATAGTCTTAGTCATGTCTGCAGTTCAGAGAATTAATTGTGGTGAGCAGTCAGCTTACCTTGCACATTCCTGTGCCGCTCCCTGCAGTGGGCAGACATCATACTGACACATCTGACTTGACATTAGAATTATGTTCTCGAACTATTCCACTGCCCAAGTGGCAGCAGAGTTGGTGAGTAGTTGGGGTATTGTGTTGCACAAAACCTAGAGCCTGAAACACCTAGGATACCTCCAAGCCCTGCTGGCTCACCTTTGCACTAATACGTTAGCCTTCCTTCACACATCCTTTATCTGTAACTTTAGAAAGATTGGGTTTTTTTATTCTTACTTTCTTTCAGGTCAAGAAAGGGTAAAATAAAACTGGACACTGTCCTAAGCTATATCCAGGCAGCAGGCACATAGTGGAATGCTGTGATCTCCCATGGCTGCCAAAACATTTGTGTGGAATTTAAGAAACTTGTTTTGATCTTCAGACCCATAATTGTGTAGCAGACTTACCAAACAGCCAACAGAGAAAAGAAATGAATAGAAGGGTGATAGAAGGGCTTTACAGCTTTTTCTCCTCTTTTGAATTCCTTCTGTTCTTCTGAAATAGATGAGTAACCAGCCTGAATTAGACTCCCTCAATTAGTGACAATAGCCCCATTCTGGTATCTGATGCCAATTTGGTCTTGTACAAGTCAGCGTTTCTGCTAGTACCAGGCTTGGTAGTTATGTCAACAGTTTGTTACTGCTTGCTGCCTGCGCTTCGGGATCTATGCCCAGCGCTTACAGGGCGGCATTAAGAGCATTCTGCATTTGAGGATTATCAGCCTCACACATGGCCTCCGTGGAGCGAGGATGAGTTTACATACTCGTGGCCAACGCTTCAGTCACCTGTTAGACAAATGGGAAGCTCCGATCATCTGTACACGGGAACCAGCTGCTTTCAAGAATGCCTCATAGGATTTTAGCCTCACACTGCAAAGCAACACGAACGACAAACAATTCACAGAGAACTGAACACAGGAACTGTATGGAACTTGACGATAACGTGAGATGGCTCACAGATTGTATTTTTAGAATCTCCTTTAGTAACAGAGTAGCTGTACATAGCAAGAGATGAAGCCTTAGACTAAGGCTTCTTCTCAAGCTTCTTACCTCAGTTGTTACTTTAATTTGCAAGCATAGAAACTGGCATCCATGCAAGTTTCCTCCCTCGGAATGAAGAAACTCGCAGGAGTATCTCAACTTCCATCATAGCCAAAAGGGGTAATAAATCCCCTGCACCAGTAAATTAGCAGAGGCCTCCTTGCATTTTGAGATCAAATTCCCTAATGCTGTTTATCCCAAAATTGCCCACTTCTGTTTCTTGCACTTTAGCCAGTACAAATAACACATTCAGAGAATCGTTCTGAATAATTTAATAATTTTATTTATTATTTATCATAACACACCCTAAGCATCACCACTGCCAGTCAAGATTGAATACAGTGCACCAACAACAATTTTCACCAAAAATACTTTCCTGTCAGATTCTTCACAGGCAAGAAGTATTTATTCCCGGAGAAGGCATTTCAATACGTGTCACTATGCTGGGCTTCAAACGCATCTATTTACGCTCCTCTGGAATCAACTGTATGTTTACCAAACAATGTGAAATAACTATAGAGCTGTTAAAAGTATTCCATTATCATTGTGTGGCATTTATTCTGGAAAAAATATCTTTGCACCCTGATTGCTACTATTTCTTTCTTTCCAACCCCTTCCCCTCAACTTTTCTGCCAAGCTTTCAGAATTTTAAATTGTTTAATAGCGTCTTTGAATTGAGGTCAGGAAGAGGTCAGTTTAAGGCAGTGTCCTAATGGGTTACTATACACTTGGCTAAATGCAATGTATTGTCATCTTTATTTAAAGGAGTGCTTAACTGGAGTTGAACATAGTTTATCACACGGAAAATTTGTAGCATCTCATAATGCAAACTATATTTTCTGACTGCTACACAGAGACCTTTTAAGTGCAGGCCAATATACTGGTTATGTTTTTCTTAGAGTACCTTTAGAATTTTTATAACAAAATTGTATATATTAAAAAATTACAACCACACACAATCTTTTGTTCACGGAGATGTTTATTTTTGTCTTCAATGTTTGTAGGGAATAGGATTTCACTACAAAAGTGTCTCAGAGAAACTCCATTCAAAGTCTACGCTTAAGAATGAAGGGAAAATACACTTTCAGCTGTACCAGTCCTGAGCAAAGTTTAAAAAAAAAAAATTTAAAAAAATCCTCTAGAGATAGGAAGCAGCACCAATAAAACCAGAGGGCCTCCTACTGATATCTGCTGATGCTTTCTTTTCTGCTTGAGAATTGGTAAAAACTTAGGTAGGAAGAATTACTTTATTAGAATGTGGACCTAAGATTCACAGTCCCAATCTCTCACCAAATACCACGCATTCTTTCACAGCCAGAGTTCAGGGCCTCAGTTTTACTTTCCATTAAATAGTAAGGACTGCTAACAGCAAGACTGTTGCCCCCACGGTGTAACATTTTCTCTTACTTAAATTGGTAAATAAATATTTATTTAATATACTTCTTTTAATAAATATTTATTTCCTATCAGCATCAAGTTCCTGAAAAGTTACATTGTTCTTAGAAGTATACTACTTATAGCAGTTAGAAAACTTCTGATAACATCAGGTCTCAAAATAATTCAAGTGGCTTACATTCTGTCTCTTGTTCTTTCAGTGAAAGGATTTCAAGCCATTGGGAACACTCAGTACTTAAGAGCTGGTTTATCCAGGACATTCAGATTCCATCTGACAAAGTAAATACTTCTAAGAGTCAGAACAGAAAAGGCACTTACTCATTTTGGGGAAGACACCTGGCAGGTAAGATTTTTATTTTGAAAATAACAAGCCCTTTTTCTGACAAAAAAAAATCCTTTAAAACTGCTGTTGGATCAACATAAAACCTATGAATAAAACCAACTTACGTACCCCTTCCCAAGAAAGGTAATACTGTCCTTCATTGAGAAACTGAGAAGTGTGAAAACATCCAGAAATACTCAGAATTTTTACTCACTTCTGTGATATTCCAGTAAGCTATCACAGCTGACTAGAAGAAAAAATCTCCTCCAAAGAATGCATGTTTTATAAACTGAAAGCCTCAGAAATTTCTGCACTGTTTCTCATTAGGTACCTGTACCAGCAATAAAATGTAAGATTCTACTGTGTTATAACCAGAAACATCACCTTGGTTATAACTGATAACCTGTGACTCCATCCAGAGGAGTAAATCTTCTATCAAACTTCCTTTCAATCGAACCATTGCCTCAGCGATGCTCTGTGTAAGGCACTTAGTAAACTTTAAGAGCATCTGACAGTGCTGTTGGTAGTTTTGATTTGTCTGTGAGGATGTTCTACCAGCGCTTCAAGATTAACGGGCTAAGTTGTGGAACCATCACTGAAAACAGCCATACGAACTACTGGCCACAAAACTCTTCTCAGAAGCCACATCTCTTCTAGTCTGGGTTTTTATTACCCCTTCACCAAAAAGTTACACGTTTTCTAGTAGTCTAGGAATCAGACCCTTTAAAATTGGGCAGTGTCTAAATGTATAAGAGGAATCTATTTTGTTCCTGACTAGCTCTTTAATCAAAACTGCTGCCCTCTCAATGAATGATCTGTACCCAAGAGAAACCCTCGTGATATTTACTATGAAATTCACAAAAACCTACATCTATCTTTAGGCCAAAAGTCACTGAACCAACAGGTATCAAGAATTATAAAGCAACACACACCTATAAGAACTGTGGGATGCTGCCTACTTCCAATACAATTCACAGAGAAAGGAATACTAAACACACGAAGAAACCATTATATAGCGGCTTTTCTAGGTATTATTCTGAATAATTATTTCCCCCCCTTATCCTCTTTTTGTTAGACTGAAAGGTTTTTTTTTAACGTGTTTGACATTTCATAAACAGAAGCTACTCAGAATTTCTGTAGGAAAGCTGAGAAACTGCTCAGTATCTGTGCATGCTCCTCAGTCCTCTTTCTCCAGCTGGCACAGAAAGTGTTTCCTTGCACCTTTCAAAAAGCCTCCAGGTACTGCAAGTTACTTGGCAACACTACGCCTCGATCAGTTGGAAAGCCTTTTGCTTATTCTTCCACGTTTGGAAGCCTCCCAGCAATAGAATCAGACCATCTGCAGAAATGCAGAGATGAAGACCAGTAATTGGCATCCCAGGATGCCAGCCACCTCAGCCAGAACGCTCGAATGGTACAGGACTCGTGTAAATAAGTTCACTCAGCAAGAAGCTGTTTGGTAAGTCAATCATATAGAAACAAGGACAACAGCGACAAAATTGACAGATGACTTCTGAGCTCCATATACCACTGTTGGTCTACAGGAACCAAGATATAGTCAAAGAACGGGGAGCAGCAGCCAAATTCCCCACTTACAAATGCAGGCATAATAAATTATTTCAAACTCACTGCATCCACTTATACTACAGATATACTTAAAAAAAAAAAAAGAAGAAGAGAGAGAGAGAAGAAGGAATCGGAATGTGTTTCCTTCAGAGGTGGGAGTAGTGATACTCAACAAATACATGTAATCTTAAGAGATTTCCCTTGCAGAGATTAATTCATAGCTGGAGGCTGTTACAATAAGAGATGATCAGTGAGATGGCAGATTTTCTTGCTCAGAGATCTGTGCCGTCAGGAACTGGGCTTGGCATTGAAGCATTTTGATTTATTCTGTGCAAAGAAGGATCAGCTTGAAATAGATTATTCATGGATGGTAGTTATATATTAGATGCATATAAATAGCAAAATATATCTCTGCATTCCTAAAGAGGGTATTCAGAAAGTAGAATCAGCCTGACCACTCACTTGTCTTAACTAACAGATGCTAAGTGACTGAACAACTCCATCCTTTGCTAGTGACAAAGTACCCGCGACTGTCTTTGAACCAAACAGAATTTGTAGTTTGTAGAATCTAGTGAGCTTGGGATGGGGGTAAAGAGCCAAATTTCATTAGCCCTGGTTACATATATTTCCTTCTTCTGTAAACTTTTGTTTCTTCATACAGAAGAGGAAAATTATGAACACATGGTTATCAGGTTATCAAAAAATAGATTAATACTCTCTTGCCCCCGGTTGCCTTCTCAGTAACTCCATTGTAAGGTAAAGCTCCACTGGTCTAAAGCCACATTTCTTAAAATCTTAAAGTTTAAGGGAGCTTGTTCACTTTGCAAGCTAAGACCAATATTCATACACAAAGAATAGTGTAATGAAAGATTACATTTTTCCAGGTGGCCTAGATCCTGAAAATGTAGTCCTGAAGGGCTTCTTGCTCAGATATGTCAAGATACACAACACTTTCCACAAAATAATTAACAGTTTGGAACTCTTCTTTAAATTACTGTTACTGGAACAGTATTTTTTCTGCTGGCAATTTTCTTTTTAAACATACGGGACAAGGAGTGATTAAGACAGTGTTACGATTTTGTCATTTACAAACCCCGAATGATACAGCAATCTTTTGTGATCAATCTTAGTAATACTAATTTGAACTATGGAATTTGCTTTTGCCCTTCATCTCCCACGTTTAGCTCCTTAAAAGTACAGCTAAAACTTCCTGTGCACATGAAACTGTCTCCTCTTAAAATCCTGCATGAGTGGACAGAGCAAGTTCTTTCAGATGACTTTTACCTGTTTCCCATAATAAAAGGGGCAAGATTAGGATCGACAATATCTCCTGAGGGATTAAGTCTTAAACAGTGGTGGTTTGCTTCAATTAATTTTCACTGATACAGTTAGACAGGAGCTGTAAACAGCTCCTGCATTACTAAGACTCTAGGATCTGAAAATAATTTACTCATTTGCTGTATTTTCTTTCACTGTTTGAATCCAATGGTATAGTTTAGGCGGGGGGGACACCTAGGCCTTGTTCATAGACATATCCCAATCTTCTTGTGTAATGTCTTAGGAAAGTCATTTAAACATCACTTGCTGATGGATAATACCGTGCCAGTGTGCAGCTGCCATTGCTGTGGCACCATTTCCTCCATTCATATCCACCTAGACAGGAAGTCACAATAATTTCTGTAAAGCATTGATTTGAAATTAACTTGTGAAGTACTTTTCCAATTTTAATTTAGTAGTTAAATCCTGTTAATTCTTATTAAAACATGGGTTCTTCTTTAGATGCCAAACTAAGCTGACTGTTGTATTAGACAAATCTTGAGTCTCTTTGACAATAGGAGAAAGTTTCTCCTCTTGTTAAAACTTTGACAGTACAAAAGAAAACCCACTGAGCTTCCTCAGTTTGACTGATTTTACTGTACAGCTTTTGCTAGTCTGTTAAGTGACACCCTTTCCAACTGACACTGCACTGACGGAAGCTGGGGCATAATTTCAGGTAAGAAAAACCTCTGAAAGCTCAAACAGTATTTCCAGCACACCCAAATCTTAACATTAATAGAAGTACGCATTTGTAAATTTTTGCAGCCAAACCCAGCATAAACTTTTTACCTTAGCTATCTTATTCCTGAGTAAGCACAGGCCAAATTTACTACAAGTAAAAGCAGCACTTGCTGCTGCCTTTGGAGAAATTTAATTTAATTGCATTTCTATTTCCATATAGTTTCTGATATTTGAAAGGAAGCATACCCAGACTCCCTAGTAGGGAGCAGCATCAGATAAAAGCACGTGACAGAAAAAAACAAGCAGATACAGTTGAAGAACCCTGGATGTACATAAGAAGTACACAATAGACAGTTCCATGCCAAATCCATCCTGTATAACAAAGTATAATCAATTAGCATACTGTGGGAAACTGTTAGACTTTTGAGACAGGAGAGAGAAAAATTAAAGAATCTAAGATGCAGAGCCATACTCATGTCAAGTTTAGAAGACCTGCCTGAACACTACAGTGAACTGGTGGAAACAAATTATAAAAAGTACTTGATCTTACATGGCTACCTAAAAATGTGCTATCCATAATATTAAAAGAGTGCACAAATTATAAAATCAAAAAAATTTTTGAGATTTTACAGTTTATGCCACAAAACATCAAATATCTAGAGAAACATGTAATAGGTTAAAACTTCAATCAGTCTTAATTTCAAGACTTTTAATATCAAGAATTTTAAAGTTTTTTAATGTTTGTGTGTTTTTTTACTATCACTTCTGTTAGAATCAAGGTTTTATATGGCATAATTTAACCTGCTATTAAATATAACAACTTTTGTTTATCACCAATATACATACTTAATTTCAGGAAAAGAAAAAGATCACAGCCTACAATGGTATATTTGTTCTTTTCCTTATACCACCTATAATTACTGGCAGATTTAGGAAGATAAGAGACTGAACTATTGTACACTTTATCAATGAACTAATTGTACTTAATTTTTCCTTATTTCTCCCCCTTTTTCCTTTCTGAAACCGGACAATCAATCAGCACATAAAGGAACTCATTGACATGGAACACTATCACACTTGTCTTTGTTGGGTCACCATTTCATGAACAACCCAGGATGTATGGCTGTTGAAGACTGGTGCATATATAGAATTTAACAAGTAACAGTTCTTATGCAGAGAGCAGTCACAGAGAAAAATAGCTATCAAAACACATTACAACATTAAATTTTCACTTTTTATAAATGGAGTAAAGATGCCTTTAAATATATTTACAGTTAGAAAAAGGACTTAGGATTACTACAAGTCAAAACTATTTAGAAATTGTGAAAGTGAAGTTCATTTAAATTATAACATTATGAACAGAATCAAATGCCATATTCTACTTAGAATCTGTCTAGTCTGCTGTCAGTATTGTCACATCCCTTTAATCACAAACAGGCAAAAATTATCTTAACTTTGTTTAATGCCAAAACAGGCATCATTTCAATGTAAACAATAGCAACTTAATAGTTCAGTTAAAACCACCACAGCTCAGTTTTTAGATCCTAGCTCACTTGCGTTGTATCCGTGGTTAGAAATTGCTTTTCTATGTCTTATTCCATAAAGAACAGTGAGACTTTTCTGCATTCTTTTTGATTATAACCATACTTGTACCACATTTTTTAGATTATTCTCCAGAGACAGCTGAATCATAGTAAAAGCCACTCCATCCTCCCTTTCTTCCAAACCAAATGGCTACTTATTTCCGAAGATACAAAGAGACCTCTTGTTGGCAGTGCTGGGTGGTTTATTCACATAAAGTTAAATGAAAATACGTTTCCCATTTAGCGAACTACTGGTAATAGATTATTATTTGTTTGCAAGGAATTCTGAAATGTGTTAGCATTCATTACATTTTAAATTAGAAACACATTTCATAAAACATCTTGCGATGAGATTCGCTATCATTAAACTGCTTACTTTAAACAGTTTCAGCTCTCTTGTAATCCATTACATCAGTATATTCTGCAAATAGTCCCACCTAAAAATAAAATATACAAAAATAAAGTTGAGAAGCATGTCTTTTTCTTTTAAAAACTAGTGTATGTTATTTGGAACACCAGCCCAGCCCCAAAAACATTTAAGAACCTTAAAATGCATTGTTTTATAGATACTAAGATTTGGCCAGGTCACAGCAATAAACATACATACTATTTAGTAAGATAAAGCAGAATACATAATAAAACAGGTCAGTAGTTATCCATCTGAAATAGCCTATAATTAACATTTGATGTCTAAAAAGTTTAAACAGCAACACCAAGGAATGAGGTATGTATGTTCTCAGATATCACATCAGACTTTCATTTTATGCAACTAACTGTATTTTACAACTAGCATCTTACAAAATAGAACAGTACCATTGTGCCTGTAGAAGTACTGTATTAAAAACAGAAAAATACATTACTACAAGAAACCACCAAACATCACAATTGTCAGGGGCTACAAAAATCCATTGTTTTAGCTGTTAAGACAACGTATCATACGTTATCATTGGTAATAATCTGGGGCTGGATTCACTACCAGGAAGGTCCATCCAACTTTTACATGGGCTTAAAAATATATTTATTTTGAATGAAAAAAGAAAAGAATCACAGGACCTTAAGTGGACTACCTCACTAAAAGGAGCTAAATGGACTTTTGTACTGAACCTGAATCTATAATTTAAAATCTATACATGGATTGCATGTGTGTATCAAAACACTTATTGGTTGTAAACAAAAATGCAAAATCTGTATTGACAAAAATATTTTATTGGTGATTTTACATAATACCAGATGGGACTGTAAATAGTTCTGCTCTGTGTCAGTGTATTGCTAAGTGCATAAATGTTGACAATTTATGCCATAAAGTAGGGTACTGAATTTTTTCATGTGATTTATGACATACTATATTTTAATAGGCCAAATAAAAATTAAATAAATTGATTCAGGAACAAAAAATTAATAGTATCGTTATTTCCCTATTCTTGTGCAACATCTGATATTCCTGCAATGAAATGATAAGTCGCTATAGGACACTAGATAAATTTCGGGCAAGGAAACAGCACTAAGCAGAAACGAGAACTGCACTTCTGTTATTTTTAAACCTTTTCCAAATTTTCCTATGTCCAAATGTTAGTTTTTGCCAAATGCATAGTCATCTGAGGTTCCGTATTTGTTACACAACATAGAATACCAGTGTACAGTGACAATGTCGTACTTTACCTGAATTGTAAGGTTAACCAATCAATGCTTAGAACATTTTCTATTTTGCTTGTAAACATTACAATAAGTGTTTTTTAAGTGTGAAAAAATATTGGTAACGCCATCAACATAATTCAGAAACAGTAATCTAGTAAAATGTGTCAAACATTGGCAAAAATTCATACAAATGTTTTATTTAATAACATTTTTCCTATTTAACCACACCAAGTACCAGCAGGTGTTTTTAAGAAGATAATTATTATGAAAATTCTGTTGCAGCAATAGTTGATTAAGTTGATCTCTGACTTGCATACATATAGCTATGTTTCACAATTCTCAAATAATACGTATTTAGGCAGCTTGAACTATGTTATAAAAATTTAAATTCAGTACATGCCAATAGTAGAGACTCCAAGAGTTGTGTTAGAATTCACTAAACTAAAAGTGAAAATGGACTTACCAATAACACTGCATAATGAACATTCAAACCACATTTTCATGGCACCTTTATACATAAAGATTAAAAAGTTGGTCTGAAAATGCTCTGTAAGCATTTGTAGATTGCATTTAAATTATTGTTTCTACCACTGCACTTTTTTTCTTTTTTTAAAACTGCATAAATATGTTCCAGTCAACATACCAATTGTGCATGAATAATCAGTCATGAAAATGTGGTAACAGGTGACAAGTTATGGATTTGCATGTTTTGTAGAGAAGAGACTAAGGAAACTGGAGGAAATAAACTTTAATGAGATTCCCCATTCAGTGATGACGCTTCTCCTCTGGGTGAAGATGACCTGGACATTCCCCTTTCTGTGTTGTCAGAGCTAGAACCACTCTGACTGTGTTGATCTGCAGAAGCAGCACTGGAAGCAGGTGGTGACTTAGTTTTCTCCTTAAAGTCTGTAATTATGACCGTCAGATCTCCAACGGTAACTTCCAAATGCTGAGCACTACTTCGATCCACATTTTTCAATCTTGGCCTAAACAAAGCAAATATCATATTAAAAGCCAACACACCATCTTACTGTCTTGTCTTCTTCCTACTTTTTAGGAGCTCTGGAGAACATATGTGTATACATAAGACTACTATGTGCAACACGTAACACCCAGGAAAACAACTAACCACAAGTATTTACGGTAGAGTGCTTCCTAGTATGTTTTACATTCAAATAGCTGAACATAACACATTACCTTCTCCTAAGATTATTTAAAAGTTGACCTTATGAATAATGTAACTGCACAACAATATGGACGTGTTGCACATCTGAAGGTTTTTACTTTTAAAAATTCCTTCCTTACTGTGGCTACAGAAAGTTATACATTTGACCCAGAGAAGCATCCATGTCTGCAGCAGCCTTAAGCAACAATTCTACGTACAGAATGATGTTCAGTAATGAAGACGCTGGAATCTGTCTTTTGAATTCAACAGCAGCCGGTATTACTTCATTTCAAAACCTCACTAGGGCTGCGAGTATACTATTTGAACTGGACTTTGTGTTCACAGCGTAACTGTGGTATTCCTGGCATACGCTGTGATTTAAATTATGCACAGAGCTGAGTATTACATACAGTGTTGACAGGGTAAGTCTCTTCTTCTAATCTTTCAATTGTTTGATTTTCACAACATAAAGACCAGAAAAGAATACTTGGACTTATATTCTGCTATCATATTTCTGCTAGTGACAAGCATGAAGTATTTTCAGTTTGCTGTTTTCCTTTGAACATCATGAAAAACTGTCACCAGACAGCTAAATTTATACAATCAGTTATGAACAGCATAGCTTTATGCATTTAACTGACTCCACAGCTTTCCCTAGGCTCAAGCTGCAATAAAATAAATGAATATGACATCACATGTTAGCAGGTGTGCTAACAGCAAAGCCCTAACCTTTACCCTATCATCTGACTCTGTTTGAAGTAGAATTGGTTCCCAGTCACTTCAGCTGAAACACCTCATGCCTTTCCTCCGCTAGAATAGAGATAACTTTGGCATCTTGTTCCCCTGAGGCTGAAGTAGTGTGACTGAAGAATTTAAGAGAAAAATGAAAATCTGCTGCTCTGTAACAAGGGAATGAAGAGAAAAATTCAGCATTATCAACCTGCCTAAGTGCCATGCCTGGAGCTTATTAAGAATTTTGAGTGTGCATGCAGATTTTTATGATCATTTCCAGCAATAATATACAAGTTTTAAGGTAAACAGAAAAGAATATCCTTTTCCCAAAGGATACTGAAGAAATCTGCTTAAACTAATCAAGCATTCGTAACCTCTTACCCTACACCTCGTGAATCAATTCTGTGAGAAACTGAACTGTTTGAAGAATTAAAAAAAAAAAAAGGTAGCACAGTTATTTCAAATAACCATTCTTAATGCAAATCTCAATACTGGTATTTCAGTCCAAGATTTTTATTTTAGTCATTTTTTAAATGTCCTCCCTTTTTCCCTACCTCACTTTTGCATTTTTAATATACTATTGCAATTCAACCATCAATATTAAAATCTATAATATTTAATTACCTTAAAACTCACTATGTTAATGTCAAATACTTCATAACTGAAGTACTTCAGTTGCATGAGGTAAGCTAGGAAATTTGAGTCTTGGGGAAAAAAAAAAGGAAGGAAAATCTCATTACTTTCTTAACGACCGTTCTCAGTTGACTCTCATTCTCTCTCCGGTCCTGATGATCCTATTTCAGACACAAGAGAAGCATCTGCCACTTTTCTACATAACCAGTCACAAAGGATCTTCCTTGGCTGGACAAATTTGGAGTGCTTCCAGAAAAAAAACAAAACCTTTTTGCTTAGACTGTGATTTAGGTGTTAAACTTGCTGCTTTTGTTTTGCATTTTGCATCTTCCTTCCACATGGTCTTACAGCAAGATCAAGGCTTTTACAGCTCCTTGTCTGTAGCGTAATACTTCATGTTCTCAGTTCTAAGAGTCCAAGGCTTTCTTCAGCATCCCAGATGTAACATAGAGATTTTTATCACTGGGTAATATATATGCCTTATCCCGTCACATTAATTTATACTCTAGTTCAGCCTTTCAAAATTTATTCCAATTCTGTAAGGACAGCAATAACCATGTTAGTTTCCCACTCTTCTGCAGTATTGGTTCTCTCTCTCTCTCCTATTATTTTGCATGAAAATTAGTCACTATTGTCCCCTCTTTTTTCCAGAGATTAGTATCATCTGTTTGTCTATCTACAGTTTTGTACAGTGTGAGAAATACTGTTAACAAAAATACCCTTAACCCTTAACAAAAATACTCAAGTCCTCTCTATATTCAGCTGGTCTCCATCTTCTGGTCAAAATTACAAACTGCAGGTTTTCTGCACATTTAATAGGCATCCTAAAATAATGAAACTTCACACACAAATATTTAGCCTTATTGTTGACAGTCTGCCACAGCACTTACAAAACAGTAAAATCACAGAGCATTTTCTTACTTTAGTTTAAAATTATGTTTCACCAATACTGCCAAAGTTTCTAAAATTTTTACCTGGTTTTCTTATGACTGTTCTTTTTGCTTGTTGTTTCCTTTTCACTTTTTTCCTTTTCTACTTTGTCTTTTTTCTCTTTCTTTGATTGTGTAGGGGGCACGAATTGCTGAGGAACCTGTTGTGCAACCAGCTGAGAAACAGGTCGAGGTTTCCTGTGTGCACATATACATAGATACGCATAATGCTTAGACTTTACAACAACAGTCTCAAACTCTCTACACTTCAGTTATTAACAATCACTATAAGAAAAAGTACTGCTAAAACTTATCTTGCTGCTAATACTTCATTAAAATAGCATATCAAATTTAAACCCATTACAGCCTTTTGCTTCACTTACTTGCATTATCAACAAGTGTTTGTTTTCTTTTGTTTGGGTTTTTTTAAGCATTTAGAAACAAGACTTTGCAACGTGCCCTCTTCTAGTTGTCATACCCAGACATGGAATGAACTCCAAAAGATGAAGCTTCCAGAGGGAATACTTTGCCACTCAACTTTACCACTCCATCCCAGCCCCTTCAAATGATGAAGGGGTCCTTTTCTGAGCGTACTGCAGTACTGAAGTATACAATCCGTATCACAAACGGGAAGAAGCTGACCTTTCAGGTCTCACAGGTAAGGCCACTGTTGGCCTTATAGAGTAAAACTTACACACTTTCAGCTCAAACAAATTCCTTGAAAGCAATGACAGATCCTGTATCTTTATGTTATGCATCATTTTTATCGAGTTGTTCACTGGAAAAAAAATACACTGCGCTAACAATAGTAGGATATAGCTGTCAGAACATATGTACTTCAAAAGCTGGCAACAGAAACTTCTGACCACATTCCCTCAGTATGCATAGCACAGGTTTCATTTCCAAGTTTTGATCCCAATTAAAAGCCAGGGCGAGAAGAGGAACAGCAGGCAAAAGAGTTTCAATGGTTTATTATTTTTACATTTTCTGAAATACTATTTTGAAATAGCTTCATTTTTATTTTGTACTGGAATACAATGAATCTAATGTGAAATGAAACATTTTACTCTTTCCAGTGCAAATGTATTTCTTTATTTTGAGATTTTGGAATTAAGAAATTTTAAGTCATGACGTATGAAAATGAAGGTTCTATGATTCTATTAAGACTTTGAAGATGCAAATTTCTTCTCTAAAAGAATGTTTATCCTGCCAAGCTCCTGGGTTTCGTTAGGTTGTGGTGTTCAGTTTTTTTAAATAGCAAAATTATATAGCACAAATTATATGCACTGTGATACTCTGAAAATACAAAGCAGGTATTAAAGGAACAGAAGCTATCAGCTGTTACGCATATGCATTTATCCCAACCTACAGGACTGTGCTACTGGCACTTCTTGCTTAGGTGAAGTGCCAAGCAGAATAACAAAAGTAGCAAATGAAGGCAGCTCCTACTAGCAAGTTATATTTTCAGTAATGATTGCAATAGTTCATGTTACAGAGTGAAAACGAAGTTACAAGAATCCACAAAGTGTGGGAAAGGCAGTTAGTTAATACAAACCAGCTGACATTTCAGGAGCCTTCACAGCAAGTTCTTAATGAATTAAAGCAAAAATAAAGACTATTAAAAATGTCAACACAATAGAATGTTGGGGTAAAAACTAGACTAACACATAGCCGCCCATGAACTAAGCCCACGCTAACTCATGGAGAGATGAAGATTAACAGCAGATCACTTGGTGAATACTACCCAACTTGCATCGACTGGCAAACACACGACTACAGGCTTTTCAGGAGAGCATTGCAACTAGGACCTTGGAAAACACACAGCAGCGTCCAAAATCACCGAAATGACTCAATGAACTACAATTGTGTCCATTAACATAGTACACAGGACATTTTTAAGAAAACTTGCCTCAGAACTGTTTCAACCGTTTGTCAGAGTAGTTCATAACAAAGCAAGAAGAACCAAGGTGTAACTGATGCACAAGCTTATCATTTCAGGTGGAAAACACTCGTGACATAAACAAAAGTGATCATCTGTCTTGAATTGAATATTGCTCCAGGAGACAGGGATACAGGGAGTTAATATTCCTAGCGATAGCCAAGTGACAATCCCATCATTACTACGTAGTGACCTTAGAGAATAATCTGACATGTTACTTACGAAGTAAGACAGCAGTGAACTTCTCAACACAGAATTAATTATTGCCCAGGGCTGTGGACAACACCATGACCATGGAAACTTGTTAAAAAGGGGTAGACAGGGAAAAAAAAATTCTCAGCCAACTATTTTCGGAGCTCTCAATTTACAACAATTTCAATTCCTGAGGGCAAACTAGATAATTTCTATTAGAGTACAGCTGGGAAATTAAGCTTAGTTCTAAAGTCCTAGGTTTAGAAGTTCTTTTTCTAGTACCATTAAACAAATGAGACTGACAAAAAAGATCTTTACCACAAGGAACAGAAGTCAGTTAAAAAAAAAAAAAACACCAAAAAATGGAGAGGAATCGCGTTTGGCAAATTGCACTAAAAATGAATCAAGAGGTTCTATATGGTTTTGCTGTGACAAGGAATTCCACTCAGTTATTTTATTCCTCTCAATTAAACATCCATCTTTTTGTTGTCAATTACTTCTATAACTGTCAGTTATATCTATATTCTAAAATGTATCCTTTTCGTTGTCACTTCCAGATTTCTTAAATGAGTCATTCAATGTTTTTACGTTAAAAAATTGAGAAAAAAATAAATTCATGTCTCTTGAGACTGAGAGTGTCTTTCAAATGTTCCATCCCCCATCCCCCATCCCCCCAAGCACTCAAAAGGGGCTACTGAACTGCAACCAAGCACTCTGCAAGCTGTGCAGCCTTCAGGAGACAACTATACCACTCATGAAGCTTTAACCTGATAGAATTGTTCATGATTTAGCCGTAGCTGAAACACGTCATTCAAGCATGAAGGAATTCATACAGAGAAGGCTTTCTCACAGAGAAGATAAATGTAAGAAAATCTATTCCCGTAACTGGAAATTGATTTTGATGATTTGCCACAATACAACATTTTAAATTACTGGTTTTCAAAATCATTTAGTTAAAGACTCCTTGTAATACACTGCTACAGATTAAGTAGATACAGATAATGTTAACATCACCTTTTATTTCATCAATATATTTACAGTAATTTGCTTTTTGAGTACATTTAAGAGCACCTGAGCTAACAGGTATTTAGACAGATGCTCTATAAACAAATACATATTTCATAATCTCCTTTAAAAAATAAGGAAAATTCACATTTTTGTGTTTTAAGAAGCCAACAGACAGTAATACAAACATTGAAGGACACAGTTTTTGTCTTCCCTATAATTCCCATTAATGCTAAACAATAAGGATGTCATCATTTTAACTCTATTCCCCCTGTTGCAGGATGTGACTACATTTTATCTTACAGGATTTGACCTAGCTGCTGGTTTAGAAGGTATATTTACAGACGCTGCAGAGACCCGTCTATTTAGGTTTTGTGTGCAGAAACTCATTCAACACTGATGCTCTCAAAGGGAGCAAATATTTAATACTGAGAAGAATGGACTAGTTTTCATTGCTGGCATTCTTAAAGAATAATACTAATTAAAAAACCAGCTTCATAGCACAGCAATTTACATGCCTAGAGATGAAAACTATTCATTCAAGAACACACACAGCGCACTAGGCCAAATGATATCTGGAACTTCTGCCCCAAGTCATTTCCCTCTCCCAGAGCTCTACACAATACCTTCCTGCTCATAAGTCATTTTGGACATCTCACAGCAGTACATGCTTCCTTAATTTCCCTCACCTGGTATTGACCAGGTATTGACCAATAATCTATGTAAAAGGAATTTTGACCAATCTGATATGGTGAATAACTTGGTCTTATTACAACAAAGTGGGTCTGTTTTGAAAACAGAAATAAACAAAAAATATCTATGTACAATACTAATAACATATGCAGCAGAAGTACAGTAAACTCTCAATCACCTGAGCTGTCTATCAAACATGCAGACAACCAAACTGGCTTAATGCTGAGGCATCTTGGGGTCTGGCTGAATTTATTTAATTTCTACAGAGCACAACTACATTGGCACAGTGCTGCTTCTACAGCCATCACGAGCCCATAAAGCAGTCTAACGTCTCCTGTGCTACTCAGAGTACAAGCTCAAATTCTGGCAGACCTGAGCCACTTATCTGTCAAACCAGCACTAGGATCCATCTGCTACAGTCTGGAAACAGCATGAGGTGGACAACTGTGACAGTTTTTCCATGAACCAACCCCAAGTCTGCCTGCATCTCAAGCGAGTCCTGCGTCAGCACGACACACCACTGCGTGCAGGGTTCAGGGAAGATTCATCCCTTTGGTGCTGCATAGCCTGGGCACACAGAGCCAACCGAGTATGACTGCCAAGCAGCACAGCACAGCCAAGCAAATCAGAGAGCTGAGAAGCACAGCGCAGAGACATCAACAGTCCAACAGAGCAGCCAACACCTCAGCTTTGATGCAGTGTGAGCCGTGCTGGACTTGGACTGGTCCACACAGAACCTCGTCCCAGAATCCACACGCCTCAGAGCATAACCTGTGCTTTTCTATATGGAAAGCTAGATGGTATAATTAAATCTCAGCACTGAATACATATGCCTTTTCAACCTGTTGTGGGAAAAGTGTATTGTCATCTGTAATGCGCAGTTTACAGAGTTCAGATATTCTGAAGAATAGCAGACATACTCAAAGGCACACTCTTTCTTGAAGATAAATCTCTGCTGCTTTGTATATTTTACTACTGCGGAAGTATTAAATTACTATATATTAAAATTATTAAAATTAAATTAAAATTATTTCCCTATCTTAACAGAACGGGTCTAAATTAAGGAAATGCTGTCACCTCAGCTTTCAATCAAGCTGAAAGATGTTCTTCAGCAGATAACCTGGATCCACCATAAAATGTACCAAGCAGAGCATCAAACCTAATATGATCCTTTCCTTCCTTCTTCTCAAGTCCATCCAGTTCCTGGCTTCAATTCAGACAAAAAGCCTTTGTTGGAGGCTGATCTTGTCTGGAGTGGCAAATTATCTATTTTGTAAAGAAAAGCTACATGCAACATATCTAAAAACTTTTAGAATACCACATGTTAAGCCAGATATTGAAGTCTGCTGTTGAGCTCTGGTCGCTTTACTTGCCACGCTTTTCCTCCAATAACTAGAGCAATAATCCAGTCCAATTTTACTTACCTATCAATGAGCTGATACAATTCTGTTTTCAAATTCCTCTTACTCCCTGGTTTCCTATGAAATTATACACATCTTGCCCCATCCTAGAAATCAGGAAGAAATTGGCTGTGAAACACCATTCCTACAGAAGGATGTTATGTTGTAGCTGCCCAATACGGTATTGATCTATTTTTGGTTCGTGGAATCAAGTTTCTCTTCCAGGTACTGAGAAGCGACCTTTTGAATGACAAAAGGATTCAATGAAGCAAGATGTTCATACTATCAAACAGAAGAGGTAACTTTTATATACCAGGAATCATTTATTCCTCAGAATAGTTTGAGCTTTCAGACTGACCAGCAATATCTTACCTCCTAGCATGTTTTCATTCCTAGAATAGACCAGCTCCTGAGCAAAACAAAGCCTGTGGTATTTCTTCAAAATTCTTCACCTGCATTTATGAAGAACCTCTACACCATATCCCATAGATTTCATAATTTCAACTTTGTACACGAATTTTTTCCTTTCTTCCACTGTAAAAGATCATCACTTCTTAAAAAACACAGGCTTTGGCATCTTAAGGACGTTTTATTCAAAGGCACCCATAGTCCTTAAGTGGTATCATTTATCTAAACTTCTCTTCCCTGCAGGGAGACACTGACCTTTTGTTCAAGACAGCAGATTCATCCCTCGAAAAAGAGAGGTTAGAAATATCTGGAACAGAAGCCTCACTGTTTTTGTCTTGCCCTTGGTCACAGAATCCTTTCCTCAAAAACGAAAAATCCACATTATTCTTTAAATACAAAGTATTCTCCCCTTCCAGGTGATTCAGGAGAACAGAATAAGTGCTTCTGAGTTAACGGAAATTACCAAATCTTCTCCTCCTTGTTGCCTTAAGGCCCTCACTGCACAGGACTCAAGTAATGAGTCCAGCATGTTTTTGAACATCAGCTTCATTCACACTTCTGCAATCTATTCTGTCCCACCAGCAAAGCATGGCAGAACTCATTCTTTGGAAACCTGTAAACTAGTCAATTGGTGCCCTGAACTTCACTCTCCAGGGTTTTTCAAGAATTATCAAAATCACTATTGCCAAAAGGCCTTGCAAGCAGTAACCAATCTGTGAACACAAGTCATCTTTTGTCAAACTTGTAAAGCTGATGGCTAAAGAACAGGATCAGTACAAAAAAATAAACCAGAAATGCTTTGGCCTTTACAAACTACACACACAGGGGTTTTTTGTGATGTCTCCTTGGGAAAATCTTAGAGTCTATTCCAACAGCTGCATTATAAACACAGGGTATGCTGATGCACTATGGATTAAACCCAGAACACTTGTCGCAGTTTTGACTAAGGTAGCAGCAACTCTAAAATCAAAGTTAGGCATTCCCAATTAATTATATTCAGGCAAAGCAAAAGAGAACAAACTCAGCTTCTAGGAAAAAAAAAGTAGAACTAATCACTAAGCATCAGAGAAAGTCAGTGAGCTCCTCAAACCACTTCAAGTTTTCCTGTATTCCACCTTCTTCCTCATTTACTGCTTATGAAGGACAACCGCTTAAAAAGCAACCTTCCCAAAATTGCGCACTTCTGACAAAGAAATATGACTACTGGAGTATCATCATGGCAATGCCTCCACTTTCTGTCTGATTAATACCCCTCTGATTTTTCATTCTACCTTATCCTGTATACGTAAGCTTATGCAACTCCTACTTCATGTTATGCTGAAATTCAGCTCGTTTCTATTTGGATAGCTTGAAATTTTTGTTCAAGCACACATCCCTACTTTAACTACAGAAGCTTTTCTTTCATTTACCTATAATTACACTGCTTGCTTCTTTTGACAGCTCTGTTGTCCCCTGATTTCTATATAAAATATGTCCCATGGATCTATAGAAATATAAATATAGTGGATAAGCTGATATGCAGTAACCAGCTACGCGCACTCTTAAGCCACTGCAAATGCTCAGTAACTTTGGACAGAAAAGAACCTTACTGCAGAGCCTTCCTGCAGGCAGTTCTGACAACAAGGTGATGCACAGGAATGTATGATATTACTGTAACAATTCAAACAGCATTAAAATTTTAAGACACTTCTCAAAATTACTGCCAAATGCAAGGAAGGCATTTAATGCATTCCTCTCAAATTCAGAACTACCACCTTCCCCACTTGACCTTCTAGTCAAGTAATTGTATACTTCAAAGATTAATCACTCTTCCTATGTTTTTCGCAAACCCATCATGTCCACTAGTATTCATACAAAAATCTCCCTTGTTTTGCCTAAAACTATACACTCTTCTATACTATCCCCAGTATGATAACATCTGATATTTAAGATATTCAACCATGCTAGAAAGTTCAGACACATCAAATATCGGTTTACGCTGCCTACAAGACTTATAAAACTGTTGGATACCTGAAAACAGCATATAACTTAGAGCAATATATACCATGTTTTAAAAACAGTTACCATTACACAACTAATTTCTATTTCAATTGTACCTTGTTGCCCTCCCTCCAACCCACCTCTTTTTGGGGCATCTGTCTTCTTTTTGAAATTCAATCTTTTAGAAGCCACTATCAAACTCTTCTAAACCGACTCTCCACCAAATTTACAATTTCTCAACTGACAGCAAACCTACAAAAGTTGTGTGTATTTTGTTCACCTAGAAGTTACCACAGATTTACACCATTATGAAAAAAAAAGGTATTCCTCTCCCTCTAGTGCCCTGCAGACTTGCCTATCACCTTTCCATCTGCTACTGTGTATTTCTGACTGAGTTAAGATACTCAGTATTTTTTTCAAATGGAATTCTTATTTCAGTCTAGCACTCCTCTTCCACCAGCTTTTGCTATCCCCTCATCCAGTGAGGATTTCAGAAATGCCTTGTTAACATGCCTGAGTTTTTCCAACCTTCAATTCTTTTAGAATTTGGTAGCAAATTTAATTCTTGTGTCAGGAGGTAGACTGAAAGCTTTAGTTGTCCGTATTTTGTAGTGCACTGCCACTGAAAATAAGAGTAATCCCTGAAGAAGGAGGATAGACCTTGGAATTCATTAAATTTAGTCGTCTTCTTATAGCTTCAGCCTTTATGAAGAAAGTAACAGGATGGAGGCCATTTCTAATGACCTTTTTTTAAAGTGTGCTACCCACTGGCTAGCAGCAAACGTATTCTACTTCAGACATGTCAATACATTCTTGGAAAATTCATAGCATAATTTCAGTACTGCATCTTGAATACAGGGCTATAGTTCAGATATCCGTACTTAGACATGCAGATTGATGTGATACTCAATATTCTGTATCACTCCTTGGCTACTTTATTTTTACATCTTACCGTATGTTCCTCACCTCCAGACCACACAAGTAAAGCCAACCTCATGATGATTATGACTCCCTCTTCACCTACCTAATCAAATAATTTTGTAAATATCCCTTCATAAATATCACTTGGCTGGATAATTTCACAAAGCTGTTAAAAGACTAGTCTCTCAAAAGGCTAGTCTCAAATTCTGCAACACTACATCAAAAACAATTGAAACTGTTTAAAACACTTCCACGAGTGTTTTCAGAATGCATTTGCAAGACAGTATGAGACCTGACATATCAGCTCACCAAGAAGAACCACACATGCTCACTCCAGAGCCATGCATCTAATAAACCTACAGACCACGCTGCTCAACACTTCTCAGAACTGCCACCACAACCAAAAAGACAAACTCCTGTAAAGCTAATAATTATTTTCTCAAATAATTTCTCTCTAAGTAACTCAGTTAGCAATATGCCACTGTGAACTAAACAAAACCACAGGAACAAATAGTTAGGTTTAACCAAGCCCTAATAAAAATCTTGTTTTGCTGATGTTTGTATCACATATGTCTTTCAAAAATCTGAACAGAATACAGCTGAGTGCATTAAAATCTTGTTGAGAACAAAGTCAAATCATTCAAATCCTACTCTGTTCTTTCATTACTAGACTGGATCATTTCCCAATGCAGATGTACAGGCTTTAAATATCTTACAATTTATTTGAAGATCATTTTCCACTCACGTCTATCCTAAATATTAATGTCTCAAGAAGCTAATAGAAATCTGATATCCACAGTAATACTCTAATCTCCATTTTTCTAGTTCACAGTCATTACTGAAATCTCAAGAAAAGCTTATCTTTGCATACTTTCTACTTCATCATCATATTCTTGCTAGTCCCTACTCAAATCTCCTTCACCACATGTCCTAATTTCTCTAACTACTAAGGTCCACATTCTCAAATATATCTTAGCACAGTAATTAGAAGAATTAATTTAAAAATAAAAAGTTGTTCCTAATTTCCAAAGCAAGTAGATGTATACAGGGAGTCAGCTGGAAAAATGCACGATTTCACAGTAAACAGCTCTTTCACCAAACAGGCAAAAAGATGGATATGAAAAAGTGGTTTTCAGTAGATTTTCTAAGTGAAAGACTACTCCTGTAACACATATTATCAGGAGAATATCTTCACTTAGGTATGAATGTTTTGAGCAATTCTTAGGGTATTTGTTTCAGTAAATTTTACAGGGTACAGCTATAGTTAAATATTGCAGCGATATTATAGTATGATATGCTTCACGCATGTTTTCAAGACATTAATTATGCAAAATTCTAACTGTAACTTTGTGATAGAGCTTAGACAGCTTTCTACTCTGAAGATCACAGGACAGGTTACAACCAGCAGCTTTGGAATCTGACTTTTCCATGATGGGCTGATTATGTAGATTTAGACGCCAGAAGGTCTAAATGGCTCCAGAATGAAATATATATATATATTTCAAATTCAGTTTCTGTAACAAGTAATACAGTACTTTGAAGTAGAAGTTACTAAGAAGTAAATAAACTGTCCTCTCACCTCCAGAAGTCAATTCTTTTTAATAGCATTATATCCCTCCCCCCACCCTCATATACTGATAACAAGATACTTCACAAATATCAGTTAATGTTCCCGCTTCCTCAGACATGTTTCCTCTCTTTTTCAGAAGTCTTTCTGCAGATCAGGGTACAATGACACTAGCGATTTTTGCATCTACGCCCCTTCCAGAGTCTCTTTTCCCTTCCACTGTAACTGGCTTTAGTAATAGCAAATGTAAGCAACTTCACCTAACAGTGAAAAATTAAAACATATATACAGTTACCCCCCTCTTCCTTGTTTTGAGCTGACCTCCGCCTGCAAAGAGCTTAACTGCAAAGAGATTGCTTTTTTCTTTAAACAAAAAAAAACCACAACAAACTAGGAATCCATGAAAAATGTTGGAAGGCCGAGACCTATATTTATATAGACATTGCAATGGTGTTGACAACTTTAAATAAAGGGAACCAAATTTAACTTAGCATCATAATCTTGGCTTACAAATGCACAGGTGAAGAATTTCCTAAGAGTCCAGAAATTGTTAAGTTCTTTACAATTTAGAAAGAAATCAATAGAACCGAGACACACACACACGCATTAAGTCATTGCACTAACTGTCCTCATGTAATAATGCAGTCAATTTGACACATAGTGAATGGCAGAATCTTATTAAACTTCAAGTGACAAGGCAAAAGATGAAGTCTTACATTTTAGGCTATTCATTCCAGTTTATGCACAAATCCATATCATTAAGGTGTAGATACATGCAATCTGGCTGTACAGAAGCCAAGAAAAAGATTCCCTATCTTTACCCTATCAATTTCCCTATCTTTTTTACTGATCTTTCTTTGTGTCTCAAGGAGACACGCAATTTTTCAAGTGCTAGTTTGACAGTAAACATTTAAAGGACGTAATATTTTTCAAACTGCAATAGTGGAGGACTCTTGTTGTCAAATGCAAAACACTCATTCCCAATTAATTAGAATTGTCAACGCATTTCTATACACAAAATGCACAACAGCTTTTAATATATTCTTCCACAGAATTGCAGATTAGTAGCTACAATTTTTTGAGACTTTATTTTCTTCCATCAGGCAATTTTTCAACTAAATTAACTTTTTTTTCCCCTAGATTTGATACATAAGCAAAATTTACTTTTTAAAATCACATTTAACTTTTAATGGACTATCACATCTGCTCCACAAGCTCTTTGTGCAGCACCTTGTGCAACGAGAGCTTCCAGGGTCTGCCAAAATGCTGAGGAAACAATAATCCGTAACAAAGGCAGCTGCTTTTTCAACTTCACTAAAAACCCAGCACAAATATTTGTTCCATTACCATCGCTGATTTACGTGATCAAGCGCAACCAGACCACAACTTACCTCCTAATACCAAAGAAAGAAAAAAAGAAAAAAAGGATTCATTTCTGCATAAGCACATCAGTGACATTATTTAAAGCAAACAGGAAATCATCAGGAACACTGTGTATACCAAGTAGTATTTCAAGCACTGTGGCCAGTTGGATCTCGCACACTGTGGTCTACACAGAAGCTAGCAGTTCATGTAATGATGCCAACTCCTGATTTTTAGCAGTTTAAGTCATATCATGAAAAGCAAAAAATATTTCCTATTACCAGTTCTTGTAATGCAAGTACAAGAGTTGCTAGCAATTAAATTAAATCACTAGCAGGAAAAGCAGTCTTTGGATTCTGACACAGCTCAGCTCACTCACTCAGTCATCAGTACTCTATTAAGCTATTCAGAGAATAAAAACTATCAGATTAAACTATGTTTAGCTTACTATGTCACATGAAGATGCTCACGCTAATCACCACACAAAGCCATCTTGTGAGAAACTAGTCTTTATTTCTACATTGAAGCAGTTCATGATTAAATGCATCTTCAACATCGATAATTTACATTGTTATCCAAAATTATTTTTTCCCATTACCATCACTTCTGCCATATCCTAGAGTGTTAACAGTACATTACACTGCCTCTGCAAATAATACAACTGAATATTATGACAGTGCAAACAATGGAGCTAGTGGTCTATATGGGAAAACATAATATAGATCCATATGCATATTGCAGAGTAACAATGCAATTTCTACACATCCTATGTATATTTGGATTCTAACTTTCAGCCAGCTCTGATTTCCAGTGCTTTCATATTCCTAGCTGGTTTACAGTGTGAATCATTTACTTGGAATTCATCCATTCAGTGCATTTCTAGCAATTCTGTCTTTGAATAAAAGCTGATTCAATTAGAATAGACTTACAAGACCCATATGGTTTTATCAGTCACTGTATAAATGTGCAGAAAACTACCCCTTGAGGCAGTGTCCCTATTTAATCATTCCCTTAAAGGGAATGCCCTATTTTCCTCGATGACATTTAACAGATGAGGCCAGCAAGCCTCCTGAAGACAACTGGTACACTGCACAAGAGTCTGCCCCAAGAAGAAATAGCCGTATCAGGACCTTAACAGCTGGACCTGATGATCTCAGAGGTCTTTTCCAACCTTCATGATTCTATGATTCTTTAGAAAGTCCAAGTTTGTCTTCACGGATAGTTTTTAAAGCAGCCATCAAATGTTACTTTTCCAACAACCCTTTTTAAGGCTTCAACCTCTCACACACTGTTGTTAGAAATTCTTACCCATATGCCACAAACTGTGGTTCACCGATGCTCAGCAAAAGTGACAGCTACATTGAAAATACCCTGTTTAAGAAACATATGGGTATCAACCAATCTATGTTTCCTAGATGAGAGAGTGCTACATAGGAGCAGGGGTCAGGAAGCTCAGTTTCCTTAACAACATCCCCTGAGGAGGCTGTATTTGGGAGCCTGCAGAGAAGGCAGTGGTTACAGTCTTTTAGACCCTTAAGATTCTTGGGATTCATGGGGAAGTGACCTCTCCCAACTTCCAATCCCACAAAGGACTGGATCCTCCAGGCTGCTCCTCTGTCCCCTTCCTGTAGAAACTGTGATGCTTCTTGCACCGATGCAAAAAAACACACGCAAAACAGGAGGTTCGTACTGATGCAGCAGCACAGTTATTGTTGTACAAAACTGGGTGAATACGTGGCACAGCTGGTTTTGTGACCAGACGGGAAGGAGCTTGTTTCTGACCTGTCTTATTTGTTCTGCATTACGGGTGTGACCTTCCCAGAAGGCTGCAGCGTTCTAGAAACTTTCCCCACGCAGAGCCAGTGCCACAAAGACGTCCACCTTAAGTCGGGGAAAAGACTACACACCTTCCCTAAAAAATTAAGTCTCCATAATGCTCTTTAGAAAAGATGTATATTGATAGGAAAAGATGCCACATAATCATCAGCCCTCACCTTTTCTTTTTCCCTTCTTATTCAATTACAGAACTGCTAGCTCATGACCCTAATCACAGAAATCAATGATATTTGTAAGAAACAACTTTCCTTTCACTAAATGTGCATGTGTCAAACCAGCGTTTTTCACCTTTTAGAGTTAGGAACTCTACTTCTAAAGTAAATTTTAAAACCCCCTCTCATTCACATATTTTCTTACACAAAGCACTGTCATTTGAACTGCGCCGTTCAGATGAAGTATATACAAGCATTATGGAAAAGTTTAAAGATAAGTACCAAACTTCCAGTAAGTTAGAAACGGAAAATTTTCAATTATTCATTTCCTCCCCACCACCCAACTCCTAAGTAAACAAGAAAAAACTTGTAGCAGGCGTCAAGGTCATACCTTGTAGTCTTCAGTGCAACTTCTTGTGGAAAGTTTGCCAGCCAAAAGCCTACCAACAACATTCTGCAGCTAAACTCTCCAAGTTCAAGCCTGCTCTACATCGACGTACACATACCAGTGGAACGCACTTCAGAAAGAACAGACAATCCTCAGGATCTCTCTGTCCTACTTACATCAGGATAAGCTACTGCATGAAAGCATAAAAAATGAACGCTTAATGTCTTGCTCCACTAGCCTACTTTGAAAGTTTTTTGCAGCTGACTGTATCAGCCAACAAGACAAGACATCATTTGATATTCTGAGAAAATTTTCTGCAACGTATACTGTCCTAACCTGACTTTCAAGATGAAAAGTACAGACACTTGTATCGAGTTTTAAACAGGAACAGGCGTAGCGGGCTGTCACAACAGTAAAGGAAAAGTTGTTATAAAAAGTCATAGGGCAGAAAATGCAACTTCTCATCACTCTACAGGTGGTACAAGAGCTTTCTTCTCACCAGCTAGACTTCTCTTTTAACATAATCTTATCGTAGGTGTTTATTCAAATCCCAGTAGCTTTTAGACCAGAACAGCTAATCATTTTCCCTAGAAAAGACGCAGTGAGGAGGAATACCACTGGCAGCACTAAGAAGAAAGATAGCATTTCCACCCCAAAAAAAAAAAAAAAAAAAAA
>Ga0065711_1030476_pt1 | contig 32385 bp, 18 predicted proteins | sample Hoacrofraction12_FD_59098 | JGI IMG/M metagenome (GOLD analysis project Ga0065711, IMG submission 59098) | Hoatzin crop microbial communities from Cojedes, Venezuela - Epithelial fraction 12 v2 (version 2) | ecosystem: Host-associated > Birds > Digestive system > Esophagus > Crop | place...
GATTCGATTTATTGGTCTGCTTGCGTGGTTATATACATTTTTCATATCTGCACACGCGATCATGCTTATTCAGATAGGCTACAGACATAAATCACGCACTGTTCACGCACCCCATATTCCCTTATGATTGGTAACTATGCACTAACGCTAATAGCAACAGGCCGCCTCCACGTCCTTGAACACATCTTGTTTTTGCTAACCCACATCATGTGCACTATCAGAACTTTCTCAATTGTTATTCTTAGCTGTTCTTTACAGCGGCCTGTTCAGTTATGCTAACTGTTCTGCTTAAGCGGTTTAGTCATGCTAACTCTCAAGCTACATCAACCCCAACACTGGTGTGTCGACTGCACCACTCAGTGTGGTGTCATCTGCAAACTTGCTGAGGGTGCACTTGATCCCACTGTCTATGTCATTGATGAAGACATTAAACAGCACCGGTCCCAGTATGGACCCCTAAGGGACACCGCTTGTCACCGATGTCCATTTGGACATCGAGCCATTGACCACTACCCTCTGGCTGTGACCTTCTAGCCAATTCCTTATCCACTGAGTTGTCCATCGATCAAATCAATATCTCTACAAGTTAGGGAGAAGACTGTTGTTGGGGACTGTGTTGATGGCTTTACAGAAGTCCAGATAGCTCTTCCCTTGTCCACTGATGCAGTCACTCCAGCACAGAAGGCCAGTAGGTTGGTCAGGCAGGACTTGCCCTTGGTGAAGCCGTGCTGGCTGTCTCGAATCACCACCCTGTCCTCCATGTGCCTTAGCATAGCTTCTAGGAAGATCTGTTCCGTGATCTTCCCAGGCACAGAAGTGAGGCTGACAGGTTGGTAGTTCCCAGGGTCCTCCTTTCTACCCTTTTTAAAAATGGGTACAGTGTTTCACTTTTTCCAGACACCAGGGACTTCACCTGACTGCCATGACCTTTCAGATATCGTGGAGAGTGTCTTGGCAGTGACATCAGCCAATTCCCACAAGACTCTGAAATACAACTCGTCAGGTGCCATAGATTTATGTACGTTCAGGTTCCTCAGGTGGTCATCAACCTGATCTTCCCTTACAGTGTTCTTCTGTGGAAGAACTGCTTCCCTCTGAGGGTGACGGAGCACTGGAACAGGTTGCCCAGGGAGGTTGTGGAGTCTCCTTCTCTGGAGATATTCAAGACCCACCTGGACGTGGTCCTGTGCAGCCTACTGTAGGTGACCCTGCTTCGGTAGGGGGGTTGGACTAGATGATCCACAGAGGTCCCTTCCAGCCCCTAACGTTCTGTGATTCTGTGGGAGGGATTTTACCCCCTGGTCCCCCTGTGATCCATTGACTAGGGAGGGGTGAGGAGAGAGGTTGCCAGTGAAGACTGAGGCAGAAAAGTTGTTGAGTACCTCAGACGCCTTCTCGTCTGCTGATACTAGGTTGCCATTCTTGTTCACTGGGGGAGGTACCCTTTCTTTAACCTTGCTTTTGTGGTTGACGTATCTGTAGAAACTCTTATCATTCTTTGCATCCCTTGCCAAAGTCAGCTCCAGCCACCCCTTGGCCCTCCTGACCCCATCCCTACACAGCCGGGAAGCATCCCTATACTCTTCCAAAAAAAACCTATGTGTTCTTGCAAGCAGACCCCATCACTCAGGTTTTGCTGCTTCCTGAAGTGCATTTTTGCTGGGATAACTTACATACTAATAAGCAAAATGTTGGTTTTAATAATTATTTGTAACATCAAATATGCAAGAAAATTTCATAAGGTAATTTGCATGAAGTATTTGTGACCCTTAGGAAAACTCATTTCCAGTTGTGTGAATACATGAATAAGAAAGGTTCATGTTCTGTTTATGACGTTTAGCTCATTGCATCAGGAAGTAGAAACAATGCCAGCTTTTTTAGTGGACTGTTCATACGATGTATATCATAAATGAGTCTCATGATTTCTGTGAGAAAATTCGGACTTTTTTCTGTGTATAATTTATAAGCTTAGCATATATGATAATATGGTATGGCATAAATACTTCTGACATGTTTGGATTGTCTCCATTAATCATGGCAAGTAGAGCTGTTAGTTATGAAGACTATTCAAATAAATGTCAATAAAACACTTAAAAGCATCATGTTCTATTTGTTTCAATTTGCAAAAATGTTTTTAAAATATTTAAACTATCTAATGTTTTTCTGTCTGCGAAGCTGAGAATTGAGACCTTTTCTGAACTGAAATAAAAATCATGACACTAGATACTAGTTGGTGTATTTTGAGCTATCTGAGAAGACTTTTCGGCCTTGTGTATATTATCCTTAAACATGTCTTGCATTAATTAAATTGAAGCTTAGGCTTTTTTTTCTTGAAAGACTTAATGTTTTATGTCAGCTAGATTTTTCTTCAGTGCATATGTCAGAATATGTTGGCCAGCACATGCTACAATGGCTTGTATCTAGTCTAGACAAAAGATGAGAGAGAAAATAACTTTTACAGATTTCTATAAATAGACTGTGAAAGATTTTTCTGCACTGTAAAATGAGATGTCTGATTTTAAAATTAAAACAGTTGGAGAGTAGCAACATGTGCGTTTGTATTCCCCCAAATTAGTATCATACCTGGTTTGGTTTTTATCATTGCCTGAAACTGAGTATGTTTTCTGTGCTTTTTAGTTTAATATATGTTGGTGAAACCCTTTCAGTTTTAAAATAAAGGAAGGAAATATGTTTAGAAAATTGGTTTTGTTTTGAACATCTTGTATGATTTGAAGTTGTTTAATAGCTCAGTAGTAAGATTCAGAAAGCAAGCAGGTCATTCAGTTGCTGGAATAAGGCCACATTTCTCATCCTGCAACTTATTGTGTGAGAACTACAGTGTGTGAATGTATTTGTCTGTATATTCTGTATCTTTCTCTTATCTAATAGTAGGCAAACATTTATTTATGTGTGTGTTGAATCGCTAACAGAGCTGGGAAAATGTGAAGCTTGGAGGTGCATAACTGAAGAGATCGCCTCTATTGTTTGTCTAAAGAAAACGTCCTGTAGCTTCTTCGGACTAGATGTAAGAAAGAAATTTTTTACAATGACAGTGGTGAGACACTGGCATAAGTTGCCCAGAGAGGTAGAGGAGGCCCCATGCCTGGAAACATTCAAGGCCAGGTTGGATGGGGCTCTGAGCAACCTGGTCTAGTTGAAGATATTCCTGCTCCCTGCAGGGGGGTCAGACTAGATGACCTCTAAAGGTCCCTTCCAACCCAAACTATTCCATGGTTCTTCATCCAATTTTCACAGTTATTTTAACAACTGCTGCTGTTTATGTGCATAATACAATGGGACAGGTGTTGTGTTTGAATCTTAATCCATTACAGCCCATGCTTTTAATTTCTTTCAAGTCTAAGCACATCCCAGACATTGCCTTTGGTCTCTAATAAATATATTTAGAGTATAGCTTCTCTCTGCACAGTCAGATTTGGGAACGTTATTCCCTTTTGCCCACCAAGACAGGATTTTCTTTCATGCTCCCCAGCAATCTCTTGCTCATTTTTTTCAGTATTAGTCACTTGTGCCTGTGTCAGCTTCTCTTTTTGTTTGCGTATCCCTGCCATACTCGCCTCAGCCCTCCTTTATCAGCTCTCGCCTCCTGTTTATCTGACTCGTGCTCTTGCTCTCATCTTCCCTGCTTGCTCTCATCTTCCCTAATTCCTTTCATTCTCACTCTATTTTTATTCCTTTCCTTTCTCGCTTTTGGCTGCAACATAGGGAATTAGTCTTCTTTCAGGATCATTGTGTCTTTGGTCTCTGAAGAGAAGGTGGCTGCAGCTTTATTTTGCTTCTGGAAACTAAACTTTTGCACATAGATTTTAAAGCCAGGCTGCTGGTTACTTCCAGCAGCTTGATCCTATTGCATGTAATGGGAACTGTAGCTTTTTAAAGAGAGAGGCTACTTCTACTGGTGAAGTCAGGAGCTAGTAGAAATCAGAAAAGGAGTATTTTTTTAATGGACGAGACTTGTTAATATGCTCTTTCCTGGGAAATTGCTGAGACCGTCCTAGAACTCCCACTGAAATTGTCATCTCCAGACTCTGACCCTATTCACTTAGCCCACCAAACGGTAATTGAAGCATGCCTCTTGCGTTCAACATGTTACACTTACTTGTGAACGCCAAGTATTGTGATGTGTAGACAGCTGAATAGTAGAGACTGTTGTAGGCAGAATTCCTGTGGTGGATGCTGGCATTCAAACAGGGGAAAACCAGGTATGACACACTCCCTGTAGAGTCCTGTCTGGCATTTTGTGGATTTTCCTCGGCTGTGCCTCACTGTTCTTCTACAGATAGCTGTTTCTACAGACTGAAGATTGTGAAGATGTTTTATAGAAATTCTATACTTTGCTCTGACGTGGCTTAATGGTAAAGTCAGTGGTAGCCTTACTATAAATCACTGGTTTAGGCTCGTAATTCTTCCTGATTATTTTCGGCTGTTCCTGTTACAGAAAAAAATGTGATAGCTGATTTTGACTTATTAACATTATTATAGGATGGGTTCACAAATGGCATTTTTGTAATGTAAAAACCGTATGCAATTGCTAAAGTATTCTTATTGTGGCATTTACTAATCCTAAAGTTTTGAAATTTTGAAAACATTTAAACTGGTTCTTTTCAAGAAGATAATTTTATGCCTTTTACTGAGGATGTGAAAGGAGCTCTTAAGGCTCCGTGTTGTATAATTTTTATGGTTGTGCTCCAAATCTGTTTGAGAACCGGTATGTTTGCTACCCTACATTCTCTTCCTGCAAAAGATATTCAGTTAAGATATTTTGAAAACAATTATTGTCAATGGATATTTGTCCTGAAGTTATCATTGCAAAAGTAAAGATATAAGTTTCTGTTAGAGTAAGAACCTGTGCTGCATCAGATAGCAGTGGTATATAATGCAGTATTCTTCCAGAGGCTCTTGATAGACCAAATAAACAGGAAGCATCATTGGCAGTCTATGGAAAAAAACCTAATGATGGAAAAAACATAGCAGTGAGCTCATAGATGCAAGTAACAGGCAGAACACACAAACCCCCCACCCTGGGGCTGTTGCGTAAGGATGCAGGATCTGTCAAGCCTAAGGATTTTTCCAGCGGTCTGGAGTGATGCGAACATTGAGTTTGCTCTGAACAGTTCAAAGAAGCAAAGAAGCAGAAGAAAAGAAACAGGAACCTTGATGTGTAGTCTTACCTGGATTTTTTAAAAAATAGTAATAATAGGTGCTTAGAAAGAGCCACAGGCAGCAGTACCAGAAATGGAAAAATGAAAAGTCATAACTGACTGTCTCCCTGAGGAATAAATTTCAATCAGCGGAGGACAAGTTAACCTATAACACTGCATGTTCCAAAAATGCTCCTTTCCAGAAGAGAGGCGAGGCTGAGGATGGGGTGGAAAAAGCAGGGCAGGGGATTTAAAAGCCTGCTGTGGTGGTTTCCAAGGGAATGCCTAGTGGGGGATAGGACATGTTGCCTCTCACACATTGCTGATCTGAATGGAACAAGTTAGAAAATATTCTCTGTTGTCACTGATTTTCTGTCTTTCACCTTTTTTTCAGTCATTTGCTTTGTCTTTTGGCTAAACAGATTGCAAGTCCTCGGACAGCATAGCATGTACCATTGCATATTGTCCTGAAACTATCTTTAAAATATGGTATCTAGCCATTCACAAGCCAAATTCACTGTTTTACTACCTGTGCAGAGAGCAATTTCTTTAATGGGCTTTTCTGTTTTTTCAGGATATTATCAAAAGAGCACATCATGTGTTCAGAACCTTGGCATAGACAGTGAAATTCCTGAAGCTGAGCAGTTAAGACAAGAAATTCACAGTTGTTTAATACCTAGGGAAATCCTTATCATTGGTACCAAAGAGTTAAAGTCTAGTCTTTCGAATCCAAAAACCTGATTTATTGCTGTTGAGATTGGGCCTTAGCAAATAAATGCAGTACTGTGATGTGGTGTGGAAGTCTGTACTTAATGCTGTTTCAGGAGTAAGTCCAAACCACAGACCTGAAAAAGACAATGCTACTACAGTCAAATCTGGCTGAAGTTGTTTTCAGCATAACGCAGAATAAGTGATATGTTTGGCGCAACAGAGCGAGTGTCAGTAATATTGCTGGACTCCGTTCTAAGTGAAAATAGGAGCCATATCTTATGTGGTTTACCCTTCACTATTCATTGAAAGCAGATTCCTGTAAATAAAACAGTATCTTCTTTCTTCATGACATTTCCTTTTCTTCTCTAGTTTCTTCTGTCTCCTAAAAAAATTTAATTGAGAACCTCCAAGGAAAACTTACTTCTGAACTTAAATAGTCTCTCGAAGTGAAAAGAAAAAACAAACCAAAATGCAACCCAAAACCAGCTTTAAGCAACAGCATGAAAAATTATTCTTTTTTTTAAGTCTTACAAGCGGATACAATATGTATACCACTTAGAATCATCGCAGCGTGTTAGAAACTTGCTAAATATCAGTCCACCAATGCCTGTAAATGTGGAAGAAAACTTAAACAATTTTGGACATCCAGGATAGAACTGTATTTTGGATGTATAAGTAGAACTGAACAAATAATTTGACCCTGAGAGAATACCTTTGTACTGTTATCAGGAAGCAGAAAATCCTAAGGGGAAAAAAGCATTAAAACATTTTTCCTAGCAAAACCTGATTTCAGTTGATTTTTCCAATGTGTCTCAAATTACTTTGAATTGTGATTTTTGTTTCTTCTGTGGGTCTCTCTGAAAATTATATACGAGCATGCATGCAAGTTAAATAATGAATCATGTTTGTAGGTCACTAGAAGTGTCTCCCTACTTTTTGTTTTATTTTTTTCTGTGCAAGCTAATGCGAGCTTGCTCTTCTGTGTTTCGGTTATGTTTAAATCCATACAAAGCTTTCTTTGAGTCTTTTATTGTTTCCACTGAGAATTCTTCAGTAAGCATAAATCTTTGTACTCCTTTTATGTAGCTTTTTCTGTGGAACATATGAGGCTTCCCTTGCAAGGGAAAGTTTCTCTAGTGCTCGTGTTCTTTGACCTTTTTCTCTGTGAAGTGTATGATGTAGGAGACACTGGGCCACCATTTCAGTTTTATCTGCAGAGCTACAGTCGTATCTAGCTGGAAAGACAATCGTCACGTGCTTGTATTTCTTCTACTTCTGACTTTAGATCAGATTCCAGTATACGTATGTCTGCATCAAATGTCTCCCTTTAATTTCATTTTCTTAATACAGACAATATTTGTGTGTTTCTGAGTCACAGGGCTATGGAGTGAGACAGGAGAATTTCCAAGAAAAACCATAGAAACGTCCAATTTAAGGCAAAGTTTGGGAAATTCTTGATGTGTGTTCAGAAGATGTAAAGACTATAGCAGGAAGGAGAAGAAACAGATATGGACTGAGTTTTGAACATAAACATTGTTCTAACAAGTGCTTAACCATTTCCCTGTACACTACTGAAAAGCGTACTTGGGGAGAGGGAGAGAGAGTTGTTTTGATTGGTATTCTTTCTGCGTGTGAGGAAGCGTACATGGAAGCAGAAGGAGGGAAAAAGAAAAACGCAGGCTTTTACAGAACAATATATATCTGTTAGTAAAAGCAGCAGATGTAGACCTTTCACGTATTTCTTTTCACTCCTTGTCCTTCAAAAATAAAATAAAATTCACTGCAGAGGAGAACTGGACGAGGAATGACTTCAGGTTTCAAATGAGGTGGTCATGGAGAATGGAAAGGGAGGTTGGATGTTCTCCTAACTAATGATGCTTAAAAGAACCTCATTTTACCTGAATGTTGCCTGTGTTGCATCTGCTAGAGAAAACAGGATGAACAAACAAGCTGTGAAGTCTGAAGCTGTTTTCTTTTGGGAAGACGTGCTTTTTCCCCATCAGGACTTCTAGCCATATTGTCAGCTGAGCATACTGAGTCTGAGTGTTGACTGAACAAGGGAGAAGGATGCTGGTGAATAAGGAGTAATGTTACTCTATTGCTGAGAAGCAGCTGTGTTGGGTTTTTTTCAACAAAGAGTGCTTTCTTTTAAGGGTAGGTAGAAGAGATAGCTGAAGAAAGATACTGAAGTGTCTTGGTATTTCTAATGAGGATAGTAACACAGTATCTTTGGGCAGATGACAGATAATAGTCTTTGCAATGTTTTGGCAGAGTTGAACATTTGAAACTAGCAGATGCATTTATTTTTCCGAAAAATCACTCATGATTCTGTTTTCAATTCTCCTTTCCAGTATTTTCAGTGAAAAGAGACAATGTGTAGTCCTTTTTATGCAAATTATTCTTGACTTTCTTTGGCTGGATTTTATAGTGCCATATACAGAAATATGATTGTCTTACTTTACAGGGAAGTAAGAAGAGTTGTACACAATGAGGTGTTTTGCTCTTTTTAAAGAGACAGCTCACTTTAGTAATGGGACTACTGATTCGTATTCCCTTACATCTATTGCAAGCATACCAGCTAGCGTAATACTGAAACTGATTAAATCTGTGCAGACACATTTCTCAACTTTGTCCTTGGCTTGACTTAAGAACTGTAGCAGCGTGCGGGGTACACTGTAGGTTTTTTTTTGCTTTGAAATCTGTGGTCTATAGAGAAAGTCTAGTTTAAAACATCTTTTCCACCAGCCAGATAAAACAGTCATTCCAGAGGTGTCTGCAGCCCCCTGACAAACTCAAGGGAAACAAATAAGAATTGAGACTGGAAGATGCAATAAAATTATTGAGAACCTGTCGAGAGGATTCATTGGCAATAAGCACCCCAGAAGGGCATCTGACCGAGGTGCATAAGCTAGGAACCCAGTCTCCTTCGGAAGGTCAATAGAGAGTAAAATGCTTTCTCAGGGGGTCCCTATGGTTGATGCTTGTTCGAAATGGTCTTTTTAGGGAACCTTCCTGTCATTGCCACCTGTGTAATGAGACCCAGGGAGACCAACTTCCAAGCTTTCCTGTTTGATTTCTTTATTCCTTGAAGTCCTAGGCACTACAGAAATGGCACAAAAGCCAGCACAATATCCAAGCTGACCTAGCATAGATAATTACCTAGAAGCTGTTCTTTGCAACGTAGATAGTAGAAGGAATAAGGGTTACTACTTAAAGCCAGTGACATGGAGGGGAAATGTATTTAGAGTGAGAAGCAGGATGGAGTATGAGGATTCCTTTCGGTGGATGTTATCAAGAGCTACCCATTTGCTACAGAACACTATTTGAGTGGGGTAAAAAAAAAGTGTGGAAAATACAGTTAAAGTGAAATGACATTAGCCTTCTTGTATACACTAGTGGAATATTTTGTAAGTCTTGTGAGAAGAAAATTTATTCCAGTCTTCCTTCTCACTTTTGAATAGATTAAGTCAGCTACTGAGTAACTGTTATATTGTATTTCGTGTACCTTCAGATGTGATAAATTCCCGAGAGAGTCAGTCACTTGCAAACTGAAATTAAATGAGATACTTGAGAACTTTAAATTGCATTTAGGTAAATGCAGTGTAATTGAGGTATATTGAGTCTAGCATTTATTTCTAAATCAGTCAAGTATAGTCTAAATAATTAACTGTTTAGCTAAGAGGATTTTAAAATCTTTGCGTACATTTTGCTTTATAAAGTGTGGACAGACAAAAAGGAAACTTGTAATGACTCTTCAGTGCTGCAGATGGGGAAAAAGGAACTGTCCATTGTGAGTGCGTGTGTACATATATTTCATTTTAAAACTCTCAGAATTAATATTTTATTTCAAATGCATTCAATGATTGAAGACTGAGAAATTATATATGTGAAAGTATCTCATTGAAATGCACTGCACTATATAAAATGCAAAAAAATCAGATAGCGTCTTCTTGTTTAAACAGTCAAATTCAACAAAAGGTACTCTGTATTTACAATGATGTAATGTTACAACTTGAGTGCTGAGGCTACCAGACAAGACTAGACAAATGGAATTTAAAAAATACCATTCTAATTAAACTAGTCCCATGACGCGGATCACTGATGGTGTTTTGGCCTTGCTCTGGACTTTTTGACACTGAGAGGTATTTCTAATGGCTGGGGCTAAGAGCTTTAAGCCCAGCTCTGCTCATGATCAGCTAACACCTGTTGCGGTGAAGAGCTATTTTAGTTGCACGGTCCCAGGATTAGCTTTATAGACTATAATAAACCCTTGTCATACAGTCGAGTGAATAGTTTTAGACTTTGGAAAAATATGCTGAATGTGTGGTCTAAACCTACTGAAATATATATGGAATATTAAAGCAGTACTGGAAAATGGCACTGTGCACATGCTGGTGTCTCAGCCAGTGCAGGAAAGTAAATCTTCTCTTTTGTCGCTTTAATACTGTCAGGATTTCTGCATGTCTCTCTGGTTTACCTAACTTGACAGTCAGACACAATTCATTTAAAAAGAAGGTAGCATTTAATTCATGATAATTTGAAGAGACATTAAAAAAAAAATCACAAGTGATCATGTGATTGACTCTGTAATGTGCCATTTTGATGTAACAACTCATTAAAATCAATGAAAGACCTAATAAAGGAAAATATGGAACTAATGCAAGTCATACAGGCTTAAGCATTGCATCATTTTTTGTTTTCTTGTTACAGTGAAAAGGTCTTGGCTTAATCCTCTACGGGTGCCATGTAGAATTTATATTATATACTGTTAGGCAAGAAAATATTTAAGACCTATCCAAGTAATAACACATTTTCCCCATGCAACACTGAAAAAAAACCACTAACACAGGACTTGGAATAATGCCTGAAATATAATTCATTTCAAATATATAATACAAGTTGTGGTGTTTGCAAAGAAAATGTAAATTATCCTTGTCTTGATAGTTTTGCCCTAAGACTGTTTGATCAATTAGTAGTCTGTAAATACAAAGACTTGGCATATTCTTGGTTTGTGGGGTTTTTTTAAATATAAACAGTTGTCAAAGCCATATGGAAAAAGATGTGGTCAGTTGCTAGCTAAAATCATCAGGAAAACAACAGAAATGTTGAAAACAATTGCTTTTGTGTTCATTTATATACACTTTCAATTTGCAGGATAAGTTGATAATATTTTCATTTTTCCAGTCCAAATCACCCTGAGAGTGACTTTAAGTGTAGGATAGATTTCAGTGTTTAGTGAAAGTGTCAAAACAAAGATGCATCAAGCCATATACAGCACAGGTTTTCATAATTGTTAAAATATATCAACAAGGCCTCTGATGTTTGTTTGATGTCTGAGCAATTCTTTTGACCTTGAGGAGGAGAGATGTACATGGAGTAGAATACACACTAATGCAAGTATTCCCTCTGTTTAGATCTTAATAAAAAAAAAAAAGAAAGAAAAACAAGGGAAAAAAAAGAAAGATCAATCCACTAAGTCTATTGGCTAGTCCTTACTAGGAACTAGATTTACTGGATAAATTACAGACTGTCTTGTCTTCTCTTCTTGTCTTCTCTTCTTGTCTCTCTGCCTTTCTACCTGCTAAGCACTAAATATATCCACTGTCTTGAAGATTTATGGAAGCCTTGCATTCTCAAGGTGTGAAAATACTATTTGTCTTGTTTGGGTCCGTTATCTTGTTCATGTTGCTCTCTAAGGACATAATTTTGCCAAATAGGATTAGAATTTGTCAAGTTGTAACAAGAATCATCTGGAGTGAAATCCTAATGTAATTTTTTTCTTGTTGGGCCTTAGAAGATATGAAGGTGTTCATAGCTAATAAAATGTGACTGGAGAATATACAGCCTTACACCTTCTAATTGCTTGTGCCTAAAATGATCCGATTATTTCTAGAGATTAACAGTTTATTTATCTGAAGATTCGCTGTCTTGAACAGATGCCCAAAAGTTATTTTTTCAGATTAGTAGGTGTTCTCCAGCTCTCGACACGTGCTATCAAATATCAAATATTTCTTGTCAATAATACTTAGGAAGGTGAGGAATTTATAGGTGCTCAAATTACCACCCTGATTAGTGCTGCAAATTCCAAAATTATTATTTGGGAATGTTGTCTGCAGGGCCAGTGGTTATAGATGACAGAAACTGCAATGAGAAAATGGTTTGAAATCATTTGCTTCAGCATCCTATTTGTTTGTTCCCAAGTTAACCACTGTTGTTTGTTCAGAACTATAAGGATTGTCGTGCAGGATCCATTCAAGTAACTTCTCATGTACAAGCAGTGAAGTCAGTAGGTTTGGATCTGGCATGTTGTGTTTTGTTGCCACCTTTTCCAATTCACTGTCCAAGAGGAATTTTTATTTTTTTATGTCAGGTTGTGTTTGAATTTTGAACCTAAAGTCAAGTTGTCATGCATTAAGGTGATACTCTCCGAGAAACAGAAATTATTCTGTATTATATATAGAAGTATATAGGAATGGGAGCCACCTTTTCCAGTTCACTGTCCAAGAGGAATTTTTACTTTTTTATGTAAGGTTGTGTTTGAATTTTGAACCTAAAGTCAAGTTGTCATGCATTAAGGTGATACTCTCCGAGAAATAGAAATTATTCTGTATTATATATAAAAGTATATAGGAATGGGAGTTGTTTCCATCTGAACTTCAGATTATTTAATATCAATAAACTGATGGTTTATGAAGAGGCAGAAGGAGCTCACCTGTTAGTATGAAAAAATAATAACCTTTCCAAAATGATAGTGTTTAGTCTTTGTGTGGGATGAAGTAGATAGGGATTTACAGATAAACATTTTAGTTTAAGGGTTCAATTGTAACGATATTATATAGCAATACATAGAGAGATTCACATACAGTAATTATATATCATTATATATAAAAATACGAATGATATGTAATGATAGAGAGGTTTTGTGTATAATACCATGATGGGAAATAAAAAGAGGAAAATTCTTGGGGTAGCATTGAACTGAGGACAATGGTGGTGGATCAAAGACAAAAGCCCTGTTTATTCCAATCATTATTCAACGTTCTGTAATTCTAAGTGCATTTTTAAATTTATTGGCAATTTCATCTCTGAAAATATAGAGCATGTGTACTGTGATAACTATGAAATACAAACTTCTAAATTAAATATAGATAACAGTAGATAGCAGTTCCTTTAGGTGGTTGCTAAGCAACTGTTTTGCATTGAAATATTTATATTCACCAGAAGAACAGCATTCTATGCTTAAAAACAATCCTTTGACATATATATTTACATCCACTTAAATATCAAATACCTCTTCTTGTACAGTTAAATATGTAGCTTACCTTTTGCCTATTTAGGAAACAGTAATGTTTTTTAGTTGTGTATGTGCATAATTATTGTGTTTTCCTCTTAATTTCTGGTCACTGAAGGTTTGGTAAACTGTAGAGTGTTGTGATAAGAATAAAAACATTACCAGGAGGAATTTAAGCTCTGTGAAACCTCAGTGGTATGTGTTCACTGGTGGCGATGTATAATCAGATCGTATTTTGATTCTTATTCATGTTTAAAATCTTTGGGATGTGCTTGTACAGCAGAATTGGTATGTATGCTGGATGTGAACAGAGAAGCTGCTCTGTTTCAGCAAATAGGAAATTTTTACATATTCATACACGAAGCAGAAAACCAAAAAGTGGTCGTATCGACTGGCTTGTTTTGTTTTGAATCCATGGTTGCACTGCTTAATTGCGACTAGAAATCTAGTATTTTTCTTATGCTCTCGATATTTGTGCTTTTCAGTACAACATAAAAAAAGAACTGGTACTGGAAACCACATAGTCACAAACGTACTGTATTTTACCTTATAGAGTTCTAACAGAATCACTGTTTAAAGTTACATATCCCATTTCACCCGGAAGCTGCCAGTACTACTGGAAATCATCTGCGTTCAAGGTCAATTTTTAGAGGAGTTGATGTTCTAAGGACATTTCTCAAATCTTGTATTCTTTTTGTTTCTCTCTGGACCTTGGCTTGCCTTAATCTTTCTTAGGCAATTAGAAATAGTTTTGTAAAGTTCATCTAACTACTTCCCAGGGCAAAGTTTCCTGTGCACACTTTTTTCAGAATTGCAGTATTTTATAAAATACTGTTCTTTTGAAAATATGTAGATTAAATTCAAAGAAATTTTTCCACAATAATATAGCATCTTTCAGATTTTTCCATGTCAGTTATTTTTAGTTCTATTTGATTTTACCTTTTTTGTCACCAATTTAGTGTTAAGAGAAACTTCAAAAAAATTCACATCAAGTGTCTTTTGAAAATGACTTTTTAAATAAAAACTTGCTTTAGTTACATAGAAATTTGAGCGTATTATTTGGATGAGACTGTGGAAAGCAAAATCAAATTCTCCTTAATCTCATACTAATTTTCTTCTCTTGTTTCTTAGGATTGAATTCCATAGCACTTTTTATATTGATATCCTTTGCTGTATGCTTAAAAACAAGTTAAGCACTTGTGAGGTAGCTTTCAGTGACAGAGTCCTTCAGCAGAGATTAGCAGATATGTCTGCAAAGCAACTGCAAGAAGCAAGAATTTTGCCTGCTCATGCCTCAGTCGTATGCCTCCAACTAGTTTCTGAATGTACTCGCCTGACCACTGTGCACAATATAGGGTGTTGAAAAGAAGCCACAGTATTTTCTTATCTTAGAGAAGCATAGAATGAGTTATAAGGTTGCCATTTTGCCTTTGGTTATATTGAAGAAATAAGGCATTCATGTTAATTATCTGAATAAATTAATGAAAATCATCGTATAATGATATACTTGGTTGTATGAAGCAAGACTAATGATAAATAGACATGAGTTAATCCACATAAGTAATTTGGAAATCTTAATTATGTGTGGCTTTTTGGAAAAGCAAACAATAAAGCTGCTCAAATATTTTAACTGAAAGTGGTAATGAAAAGAAACTGGGAAGGGTGGTTTGATTTTTGGTTGGGGTTGGTTTTTTTAATTTTTTCTAAATCTCTCCCAGTGTTTTCTGTATGTTTGTAGCTTAAAACATGTTAGCAAATACCTGAGTGAATTAAACTAAAGGTCATTTCTTTGGGGGAGGGGGGCATGACAGAGGAGCAGAGCAATCCTCAGGGTGCCTCATGCCTGTGCCTTCAAGTCAGTCATTTCACCACATCTGGCATTTTGGCCAATAAGCAGAATATTTTTGGTTCAGCGATGGACTGATGTGGAAACTCTTGGGAATTCAACAACTGGTTGCAATCAAAAAGTACTCAGAGTTTGAAAGTCCACTTTCAAGTGATAGCTCCATCATAGCAATCATAGTAGTTTGCTAGGCTACTACTGGTAGTTTATCAGTGAGCAAGGTACAAGAATAAAAGAATGGGCTTACTTAAAGCATAGATTTATAATAAGGAAAAATCAGAAAATATTCAAATTATTTAGAACTGCAGTTAACATGGATCTTCTTTACCTATTTGAACTTGTCTAGCATGTCTAATAAGCCCACATAAGCTCTTCCAACTTTGATGTCAGAAAGGATTCCTATAGGAACTCGTACTTTCTTAAATAGCAGATGGACTAACGCAGAAGAGTTGCTCTGAACAACCTATACCTTTTATAAGTCATGGCTGACTGATACAGTCTTATTCATCTGCCCTTCAGATGAGTTTGTTTAGGTTTGGGTTGTCGGCTGGACTTCTTATAGTGTTGTGTAACGCTCCTCTGTGTGTCCCAGCTTTCCCAGAGTTCTTTGGTTAACTTTTCTGTTTCATCTTGAATATATTACATTCTTGATTTTAACCTGCAGGCTGCTTTCTGTGTGTGTAGTTTCCTTAAAACCAAACCTTGTAACTTCATAAATAACAAACATACATTTGGACATGTGTGTACATATGAAATACCAATAGCACAAGCTTCCTTGAAGATTCCTGCTAGCTTGTTCTGAATTTCGTATAGACAATGCAAATTGTGCAACCATTCTTTCTCTGATTCTCTAACAGAAAGTTGTTAGAGTGATCAGGGAGCGCATCACTTCTAGGTTAAATTCTGAATAGTGAGGAGGCTGGATCATTCATTAATGGTACCTGAGAGTTAGCCTGGGTTTGGCAGAACTCGCGTGGCTGGGTTTGATCTGGGTGTCATTAGTAATGTGTACCTATCTCACAATTCAGGTATTACTTGCCATTTTGTTCTTACATAGTAATGAGAAAATTATAAAGGTATTGTAGAATTACGGACTACTTTGTTGTTAAGACTTTGAGGATCGTGTTCTTTCCTTTCAATGTCCTATAAGGATGATATATGGAATGAAATATTCTGTTTTGTGCAATGTTTTGGTAATCTCCTTCTTACACTCTGATATGATGGGAGAGGATGATATAAAGGGTTCTTGTTTGTAGGAAAAAATGTGGGGAAGAATTGGAGAAATGAGTTTTCCCATGTGAAAATATTCCATTCAGTGCAGAAAATGTTGCATAACCTTATTTTCTTCCCTTTCTTCTCACCCCATCTAATTTTCCGGTTTATTTTATTGTTCTTTCCCAAAAGTAAGAACAAGGATGACCTGTGAAGACTCTCAGTAGTGGTTTTGTTTTAGAACTATTGTGTTAATTTTCTTAGTTGCCTTTGGTACAGTACAATAAACTTTCAGATATGTTGACAAAACTTGCATAATCTTGATTTAAGTTTTTCTTTTTTCCAGATGTTTTATTTTAATCTATATTCTAATTAATAGAGTCTAGATTTAGCTTCAGGTGAAAATATAATGCTTTGGGACTTACAAGAAAATATTTATTATCTGAAATAAGTGGGGATTTGGGGTAGAAGATTAGAACATGCTTAATAGTTATGGATACATGTTCTGAAATTCTTCTTTGCAGCCCTTGAGTATAAACATTTGTGCCCTTTATACATGTATTACTTTGTATCTGTGGTGCTTTAAACATTACAATTAGGCAATAAACAGGTGAGCATTGGAGTTCTGGCCCAGGACTGAGCTCAGTACAAATATAAAATGACGAGTGTTTCTTAACTGAAAAATAGGCGTGCTGCTCATTGTCCTATGCAGTTGCAGTGCTTTTTTGTATCAGTAAAACTGTTAGAGAATTTAAGTTATTCTTCTGTAGTTGTACAGCAGGTATACCATACATTTTGTTTTATGAATACCTTTGAAAAGCAACATTATTATTCAATATAAGACTCTCATTGCTTCTGCAGAGGAGTGAAATATAATTATCTTTGCCTCGTTTCCACCCTGTTTCTCCTTCCTTCTCCTCCCTCCCCACATGACTTTTTACACCCCTCATACAGCACGATTGCTTGAATCACTGCCTAGACAGCAGTGCAGGAGGTATACATAGAAGCAGAGGAGAGGTCTTCCGGAGCTGCCGATTGTCTCGCAGGGCTGGATGGCATGGACACAGAGGCTTTGTGCTACGCCCTGCCCTGCTTCTGCCAGTTGCTAAGGTGAACCAGAGTGAGGGGACAAGTACTCTGCTGCTGGACAAGGGCTGTAATTAGACCTGGAAATATCTTTAGGAGCATTATTAGTCAAGGCCTTTAGTTTTCATTATTCTTTTGAGAGGTGTTGTGTTCATTTGAAAAAGAAATACTAGTATCTACCACCATGTAGCAGAGAAAAAATTCCCTTGAAGTAAAAAATAAAATATGACAGAATGACAGGAGTGGAGAAAATGGGAGAAAGGGTAACCATTCTCACAAAAGCAGTTTTTATGCTAAAGTAAACATTGTTCAAGTGTTTGCCCTAACAATCCCTTGAGGTTTTTTTTAACAGCCACCGGGAATGACCACCGAAAAATAAATTCAGAAACAAGGTTCCTCTGTTAGGAATACCTTGCTCATGTCCTGCAGTGGAGGGTTTATCTTAAGACCAAACAAAATCAGGTAGTAGACTGAACTTCCCATGATGAGACAGGAGAGAGATGAGCTCTCACAACTAGGATTTGGACCAGTGAACAGATTTATGGATCGTAATTAATTTGTAAAAGGGCACTTGAAAGTATGTAGAATATAGAACATTGCGACTGCATTCCCCGAATATTTCCAGATCCTCAGCACATAGAGGATGGTACAGAAGCCTTTGGACACTTCTTAATGTAATACTGAGTAGAAGTCATGAAAGAATCAGTGCAGAGATTGTCGGTCACAAGAGGGAGGGTCACCTGATGTTGAAGTGTTTGGTGGCTTTACATTTGTTCATACTGCTTTCATTTATGCTTTCACTTGCTGTCACCCCCTTTCCTGTGAAAACACTAGGGAAAAGAAAAACAGGTAGATTGCAATATATGCCAGAAATTTGTCAGGCATTTCACACAAACCACCAGCAAAGTATATTTTTTAATGCTTTGAGAGATCTTTGAGAAGAAAGAACAAAACCACTGGAGCTTTTTCTCCACTCTACAGATATCTATAGACAAATTTATTTTCTCAGAGAAGCTGGATCCTATTTGCAGTGTCAATAAAATTAGCAAGGAGGTTTTCCTGTTGCCTCCCTTTTCAAAATGAATATCTAACAGAAAAATGGTACTCTGTGTCTGAAACCACACTGGAAAGAATCCAGGTGGTCTGTACATTATTAAGGGATATCAAAGTTGTATTGGCTACATATCTCCTGTTGCGCTTTCCTAAAAATCAGTGGTTGGAGACTGGCACCAAGTTCCTGGCATCAGGGCAGGGCGTTCCAAGTGATTTGGATTGGAAGGGACCTTAAGGATCATCTCATTCCAACACCCCCGCCATGGGCAGGGACACCTTCTACTAGACCAGGTTACTCAAACCCCCATCCAGCCTGGCCTTGAACACTGCCAGGGAGGGGGCATCCACAGCTTCTCTGGGCAACCTGTGCCAGTGCCTCATCACCCTCACAGTAAAGAATTTATTTCTTATAGCTAATCTAAACCTATCCTCTTTTAGTTTAAAGCCATTACCTCTTGTCCTATCACTGTATGCCCTTGTGAAAAGTCCCTCTTCCGCTTTCTTGTAGGCGTCCTTCAGGTTTGGAAGGCCACAATAAGGTTTCCCCAGAGCCTTCTCTTCTTCAGGCTGAACAGTCCCAACTCAGCCTTTCATCATAGGTGGAGGTGTTCCAGCCCTCTGATCATCTTTGTTGCCCTCCTCTGGACTTGCTCCGACAGGTCCATGATTTCCCTGTGCTGTGGAAAGACCTACTAAAGACCTACTAAAGATCTACTATGTCTTTAGGAAAGCTTTTTACCTGGATTATTCTGTATTCCCTGTATAGCTACTACACGTCAAAAATTCTTCCTGTTATTCTCAGTCATGGGAAATTCTAAATTAATTAATAGTCTTCAGATTCTGAGCAATTTCAGCCTATTTAATGTGGAGGTGCTGTTAATGCAGACATCAGAGCACCTTGCATATGAGGAGAGGCCGGGAGAGAACTGGTTTTGTTCAGCCCTAAGAAGTAGGATCCCTGCTGCTGTCCTGTGCAGGTGTGGAGAAGGCTGAGCCAGACTGCTCAGTATCAAATTCTTTGTTTTCCTTTCATTTTGAGTAGCCATTTTAATCTGTGCAGTTTGGTACGTGCACCATATGGGTACATGTACACACTGTGCTGCAGTAGCTGAGAAGGAGAAAATAGTTTTGATGGCCGCCTTTAAGATTGAAAACAGATTAAGGTAATCTGTACAGCCTTCAATTGATCAAATAAGTACTACAACCGCATATTTGACTTTCAAAATATGAAACAGTATTCATGCTTGAGAACACTGTTAACTTTACTGTCTTAGGTGTCTTTTAAAATGAAATAATGAAAAAATGTTATTTTCTTCTGCAGTGCTTGCTCTCTCAGCCGAAGTTCTGGGCCATTCAGACATCAGCCTTACTCCTTCGGACCAAGCTCGAGAAAGGAAGTACTCGCAGAATGGAACGAGCAATGAAGCAGACTCAGGTAAGACTTCTGAGCTGCCTTGTTATAAATACGGGTTCTTCATATATCAAATAGCAACAGGCAGGAGTTAGGAGCTTCTGCAGTTCCTCTCTGTGAACTGTACAGTGAGAGAATTTTCTAATTATGTCTTTGAATCAGATGCAGAAACCACAAATCCCTTTACGTCTGCCAGTCTTGAGATAAACTCTTATATGTGCAAGTAATAACTGGTCAGTTGCAAGATTGAAATTAAGAGCTCTTTTCTTACCTCTAGTTTCTGACTTCTGATCTGATGAGTTTTTTATGCAGAAGTTCATGAATGTAAAGCTGCTACTGCTATTGTATTTCTTAATGGTTTTTACTCAAGTAGATCATCTGTAGAAAACACTGAAACTTGAGGTCACTGGTATTGTGAGAACAAGAAAACATATTTGTGAATAAAGCAGCACTTTTGATTCACCATTTTGATGTGATATGTGGTGATTAGTATTGTTATTGCAAGTCTGAGGTAGTGATTAAATAATCTTCTTCCAAACAAAGAGATCAGTTTTCAAATACAAAAAAGAAATTTTGAAATTCTGAAATGTCTCAGTGAATAGATTTAAAAAATAAATTTTTCAAAGGAAAAGTGTGTAGGCTATATAAAGTGGTTTTTTAATTTTATTTTTACTTCATATTACAGAGTTTTGTTAGACATTTGTCATCTTTATGCTGTTAAGTCTTGTTGTTACACATGAACAGCAGGCATATGTCCATCAGACAGCAGTGCTGCTGACTAAACCAGCCAGGAATGTGTAAAACTTATGATTACGGTGCTATGTAATTAAATCCTGAGAAGCTGATGTTTCACTTAAAATCATTATTGATGCATGGATCTTTGAAGGAGCACAGCTTGGATGTGCTGCTGCATTTTTCTTCTGCTGAGGAGGCCTTGGAGTTGCTATAGTGGAATTTCCTGGAGTCAGTAGGAGAGTGTCAAGGAAGCCAGGATTCCGAGTCTGGGAGATGTAGCATCTGACGGCATTTGGGAAGCGATCTCAGGATCCTTGATGCCCTAAGCTGTAAAACAGTTGGAGTGTCTCCAGCAGTTTTGTTTAGCTTGATTAAACCTGAGTACTGGAAGTTGTTATGTTATACAGTTTGACAGTCTCATAACTGAAATCTTCGTGAAGCGATTATTGCTGCAAGTACGTTTATCTGACTTCATCATGTGCTGCAACTGCAGTAATGCAAAAGGTTTGATTAATGTGCACTGACATTTCAGGAGGTGATCTCACAGTAGACACAGAATCTGTGGTTTTAAATATTATCTTTAATCTCAGTATGTTTATGTTTTCTTTCATGAAGTTTTCTAGACGGTTGAATATAATGACATATTTGTGTTGATCTGATATGGTATCAAGCTCAGTTTCCAAAATTAGTTAAAATTTGTTGAAGGATTGATATGTGCTAAATTAATCAAATAACTTGAATAACTTTCCATTTAAGGTTTTCATTCTTGGGTTGCATCAGATCAGAATTTTTTAACATTATGGTTTCTAACAGTTCTAAGAAAGAAAATAGATGGCGGATGATGTTATTTTCATACATAATACAAAGTTTTTTTGGTATATCATCTTCATGAAGATGCTGAAGAGCTAGCAAGTGCTGCAGCTATTTATCAGTAGAAAATGGATTTCAAAACCATGGAATTTTCATACAAATTATTTTTTGTGGGTTTTTTTGTTGGTTTGTTCTACAATTTCATGTTTACTAGTTCAGATTGCTTAGAAGGATTAGCTATTGAAGATTAGGGGAGGAGAGGGGTGTAAATATGATTAGATTCCCCCCCATAGCTTGTAATGTCAAATTTTTAAAGTAATTATAGAAAAATCTTGTAAGGCGGCTTGAATAAGAAGTGGTGAACGAAATCCTCGAAGTTAGTTACTTCAGGGTTGTCTGAATAGTGCGTGACCCGTTACAGGCTGTGACATTGAGGCTGGGTCTGTCCTGTCCTCTTCTACTGTAACTCTCCTTCCTTTCCCCGCGTCCACCCTTTGCTGTTTCTACGCTGGGTCTGCAAACCCTTCTAACCAGCTGATAAGCATCTTTTTAGATGAACATCACTGGACAGGCATATGCTGCTTTTCAGCCCTAAAGCAAGCCAGGCTACATTTGTTGGTTTGTCAAAGAAAGTGTTTATTGCCAAGTTTTTTTGTGGGTCTGGCTATGTTTGTTTAGCTTATTTTAATTATTTGAAAATAATTGCAGCTGTTTTTGAAATGAGGGTATATTGGTTGATTTTAGCTGGCACGCTCCAAGTATTAAATGTATCTCTACTTTACATTAAACAGTTTTTATGAAATTATTTTGCATTTTATTCTAATTGGAAAGCTTCAAAAGGAATTGGAAGGATCATTTTCAAAACTCTTTTCTGATTAATAATCTGAACTACATATAATGTAATCCTTGTAACAGGTTTTAAAATTATCATTCTGGGTACTCTGGAATGTAATTCAGCTAGTAGCTAACTGGAAGTGAGGAGAAGAGATTTTTTTTTTCTTAACTTTTTCTGGATGCTACTGGTTGTCTCCGTCCAGCTTTTGCCTAAATGAGGTTTGGATCCACAAAAATAAGGTTAAAGATTTCTAAAGCCAGTACCTTTTCGACCATTTTTCTAAGAAAAGGAAACAGTATTTGAGAGCTAAAACAGTTATTTTACATTCCACTAGAATATTTAATCATGACCAGTATAACATATATTGAAGTCTGGATCAAGGTACTGCCAACCAAAATGTGTCTCTGGATATAGTATGATTTTTTAAGGTTGGATGTTTGGTTTTTTTCCATATGGATGTAGGTGAGGGAGGGTAAGAAGTGCTAGGGTGGAAAGAAAGGAAAGAGGGGGAGGGATGGAGGGAACAGAAGTAAAAGGGACAGTTTTTGGTAAATAACTCTCCACATAACCAGAAACCTGCCATTTCTACATTTTGGGATCTTCAGATATCTTCTATTGTAAAAAAGTAGTTCAGAAACTATTAATAGTGGAAAATGGGTTGGAATAAGCTGTTAAACCACAAATTACTGCTGAAAGTGCAGCCAGAGCTCAAGTAATAGGGTGGGGGAGAAAAAAGGAATTTTGAGTGGTCTAGGAGCTATGAAAAAATAGAAAAGGGAGGGGTGATTAAAAAAAAAAACAACAACAAACCCCACCCAACCAGTTTAAAGCACATAAAACTACATCCCACTGTAGTTTCTTGATAAAATGAAAGAAGTGCGGTCTTTCATTTCCATGGATTTTTAAATATTTTTAAGAATGAAGCAAAATAAATTAAAATGTGCTTTGTGCAGAGGGTCGTGGAGTAGCAGTGAGAGCACCATTCCTGCTGGATTACGCCGGCAGCAGCAGAAGTGAAGCTGCCATGTGCCTGGTACACCAGTAGCCTGCTCAGGTTTATCCTACAGTGACTTGTTACAGCTCCTTCCTGCAGCTTGATCCGGGTGGTTACGCTGGCTGCCCCTGCGCTTGCAGCTTTTATCAGCTTGTCATGTGCCCCTTTTCTGATTGTATTTTCGGCGGCTCGCTGCACCTGGTGATAGCATGCCTGTAAGCTAATCGCTTGCTTTTCCTAGCACGCAGTACGACGTATGCAGTGTTTCATATGGTTCTCTCTTGCTTTTCTTGGCAGTAAAGGCATTTGCCTGTTAAAGGGAGAGAAATGAGTCTTGAAAGGGTGTTTTTAATAAGACTTTGGGAGAGCTGGGAGCAGACTAGCAATATTATAGGCTGATCATTATGTCTAAGATTTAAAGGTCACATGAGATCTTGTTTTATATCCTTAGTCATATACAGATGGATGTGGTTGGGAATTCTGCATCAACTCCCTGGTAATTTTCACTTAAATAATACTTCAGAGTGTCATTTTATCAATCAATTAATGTTTTTCTGTGTGTATGAAAAAGAGAAATAATGATATTTGTCTTGTTGTTGTTGGTTAAATTGTTCTTGCTATAGAAACATGCTAGTTGGTGTTCAGTGTTTTCAAATCTGAGAAGAGTTTATGTATACCTATGGAAAGAAAAGGCTTGTGTAGACCTAATAGAACTGGCGTCTTGAGCTCTATAAGCCTGAGTGCAGCTTTGCTGTTTGATTCTTTTCACATTGATGGTCTTTAAGTGGTTGTGCAAGAAAGTTATGTCATTTATCATAGAAAACACATCGTTTTTATTTTCAAAGCTAAACTGTCACCTCCTTGCCAACTTGCTCCCTCTACTTTGCTTTATTTGGCTGTTGTTCTGCATTGGACAAATTTAACATTGAAGGGAAGAGTTCAAAAAGGAGAGGTGAGACGTCTTCCTCCCACTAGGGCGATCTGGAGAGGTTTGAGGCGAACAGACTTTTTCCCACTGCTTTTCCTTCTCAAGTCATACATCTTTCTGATCAGACCTCTCAAGAGGAGCAATGTAGAGAGACTTTTGGTATGACCAAAGAAATGACAGCACCTGTCTGTTCAGCTGAACTATTTGATCGTTGTACTAGGAGTTTCTATTCCAATGCTTCAATCCCCTCGTGTACTCTAGGAGTGCATTAAATAAATTTTAATAGCTGCATTTAGTTGTATATGCAATGGGAGAGGGGAGTAAGGAGGAGAAAAATCAATCGTTAATAAATTTGTTTCACATGAAGGTTTTAACAGAAAGTTACTGGGATCCGTGAGATGCACTGGTGAACTAAGAGAGATTTAACTTACTTCCTTCAGGAGGGTAAGAAGTGGAAGAGAGACCTCTTCTATCCTGTAAAGATCCTGCATTGATATCCCAGTAGTTCTCAACTACTATGATCTGTATTTATTATTAGAACACATGTTCCAAGAAATGTTTAAAAAGAGGGGGAAAGCCAGGTGTCTTATAAAAACTTTCCTTAATGGCTTCTACGCAAGAGCACAAGGTCTCCAGAACCCTAGAAATAAACCTTATTACTTCAGAAAGCAATCACAAGAGAGAGTGACCTCTTGGTGATAGTTATGATTTCAGTCTCAAGATACACATTTCCGGAACATATTTCATTTTGCTTAAGCAGATGACAGATTTGACAGAGATATTACATGACATAAGTGATTCTGGGGATACACTGGACTCATTAGCACACTTCAAAATAATTAACGTGGTGGTGCTTCGATCCCTCTGGTTTTCTTCAACTATGCAGTTATGGGTTTTGCTGGGGAAGAAAAAAAAATCAGGGATCCAGACTGCCAAGAGGTATTCAGGAATAACTGAAGTGGTTTTGTACCGCTGGTGAAAAATAGGACATTGAATAGTAGAATTTTCCTGGTAATGATTTCCACCTAGAAGTTTTCTACTGCTCTGTTGTATTTGCCAGTTTGGATCAGTGCTATTAGCTGGTGTGGGGAAAAGAATGAAACTGTTGTTTCTATGCTGAAGTTCTTAATATTTTTTCAGCTAGTACTTTTAAAGTACAAACCCATTTGCTCATTTGAGATTTATGTTCAATACCTGACCTGTTCCACTTCTAGTGTCAATGCACTTTCTAAAAGCAGCCAAAAATACTAAGCCCCCCATTTTTCCAAATGTTTCACATTGCATCTTAGGTCTGAAGGCATTTACCTTTCTCCCTTCAGTCTCTTCATTCTGTGTCCTGACAATTCGAATGATGGTATTATGAGTCATTATGTTGAACAGGAGAATCCTTAAGCCATATTGAACAGTAATATTACACTTTTTTTATAGACAAAGTGAGGACAGTGAGTTGCAAAGAAAAAGATTAATATCAACATATTCTAGGACATTCATATCTTTCTGCCTAAGCTTTGCCATGGAAGACATACGTATTATAAGCTCAACTTCACCAGAGTAAACAAAGTTAAGTTCCACATGTAATCAGACCAGATGCAAGGCATGGAGGACACACTATTCTCACCTATTGCTAAACTGAATAGACGAAGCTTTACAGTTGTTGCTAAATTTGAATAGATGAATCTTTACAGCTGTATGTCATAAATATGATTATAAATCTGGAGATAGGTATCCTGAGGTGAGCTAACAAGCAATGTTCTGAAATAGCTCAGTACTGGTAGACAGATTTTCTTCAGTCGCTTTGTCCAATGCGTATGCCAAATATTACAAACCAGACTCTGCCTTATCTGTTAAGGCAGTTGTCTGTTCCTCCTATATTGTAATTAAACTCTAACTTAACAGTGATAGCTTTTCTTCTTTTTATTTCTTTCTCCAGCCTTGTCCTTACTTCCCCCTTTAGTGAAAAACAGTAAGCAAAGCTGATGCAAGAAGTTTTTGGATCTGTTTTTCAGCACTGAACACAGTTGTGCCTTCCCCCAGAGCAATCTGATTTGGGAACTATAAAAGCAGTGTAACCACAACAGCTTGGAACTTACTGGAGGCTTACTGTTTGGAAGTATATGCAGTTCCTCTGCAGTTTTTGCACCCTGTGCGAAGTGTTTTGTAACTGCTATTCACCAATTGCAGTATCAAAGCTAGCTACCTAGCGGCAAGCAGGGGACTTGCATCTATACAAGATGTAGTTGTCTTCACTGGGTGAGTCTCCACACATATGACAGCGTGAGACATATGTCTGCTGGTTTAGGGCAAACGTGTGCAGCTATATTGAGCTGTGACAAAAATGTCAAGTCATCTGATAGGAACAGGGGAACCTTCAATGCAGATCTTCAGGAGAGGGACTACAACTTCATCTCCTGTTCTTGACTCGTATAAAGATGCAAACTAAAGCTAAGGTCGGCCAGATATATTTGGTATTTGGGACTGCAGAGTAAGAGAGAGACTATGATGCTGCACTGCAAACAAATAAGCTGCAAGCATACAAAAATAGTGGCAAGATACATATATGGAAACGGGGATGTTCTTTCCCCAAACACCAAATGATCTAGCCTGTATTTGGACTAATTATAAATGTAGCGCTGTCATGCTGAGTTGATGGATGATATCAGTATTCTTGCTTTTGCAACAGAAAATGAGTGGTCTGGTTTTAAACCCACCCTTCACAAGTAAGCTTGTAAATCTAGCTGCTTCTAGAGACTTTAGGGGAAGTCGCTTACACCTATTAATACATCATAAAAATGAATAACATAACTGACAGATGAAACAGCTTTTTCTTTGAAAACAAAAACATTCAAGAAGGTGCACTTGTTTGAGAAGGACAATATAATAACTATAAAATCATATTTCATAAAGGTAACATGAAAATAAGTAAAAAATAAATGTAAATGGCATAAAGATAAAAAAATACACATCGTACTTTTCTGTAGATTTTGTGTCCTCTGTAAGTGGATTTGTCCTGAGGTTAAAGTCATTGACAGGCTTTAACGTCGAAACTCATATTGTAAGCACTGGCACTCAGTAACTTTGGGCTCAATATCCAGAACAGTAAGCTCATAATTTTTAAAGTCAGAAAGCTCATCATTTTGAAATGCTGTTGTGCTATTAGAGACCTCATTTCTTTTACCATGCCTCTTTAGGTGGTAGTGTTTGACTACAACAAAACATTCCGAATGGCAATTGTGTAGGAGGTGCTCTGAGTTGCCTGGTATACTGTTTGGCTCGCAGTTTCAAACAGAAAGGAAATATTACATCAGACATTCATGAATCCAGTTATCTTCTACTCATGACCTTGACCTCTTTTGTGCTAATTTTGATATTGAAATCCTTTATATTTCATTTGGGATTGTTGGACTCATTTCCTCTTGTGCACTTTCCTTCCCCACCCAGCTGCAAAAGCCCTATTATAAAGAAATTGAAGCTTTTTTTAGTAAAACGACATTGACAACCCAAGTGAATATTTGTTTCTTTGTTGGCTAGCATTGTTTTCAAAGTGAAATACACATTTGCAGGGCCTGATGTAAAAATCAAAACCATTCACGTTAAGAATCTAGTACATGACTCGTTTTAGAAAAGTTACAGACAGTATTGCACAGTTCCAGCACCCTAATTGATAACTTCAGCCCCAGCATACTTCCCCATACAACTGTCAACATTTTCTTGTATCTTAAAATTTCACCTGAAGTTATGCAAAAACAAAGTCTTATTGGTAGTCCAGTACTTCAAGTTCTTTTGCATATATGCTTTACAAATTTTTGGCTTTTCCTCTTTCCTGCCGTCAAAGTGATTGTATAGGTGAAACAGTACGTTAGATTCATGAGGTGGTCTCTTCCTGAAGAATTTTGGAATTTGAAGTCATCGTGATGTGGATAACATTGAATAATTACCTTGCTTAAACATGTAGGAGATACTTAGGGAATGAGTTTGAAGTGAGGAATTCTGTTTACATGAGAACAAGGTAGTAATAGAGTGGGGAAGAATGAATTACCAGAATATCACAAAGAAAAAGTTCTGGGAAATGTATAAGCAGTAGCTTTCCAGTTTTCCACCGTGTAAAGTAGAAAAAAGAAACAACTTTAATTAGCACACCAGAGAATTAGACCGAAAAACCTCATAGATAAAAGGCCTACTAAACATAGGCAGTAAAACAAGAGTAACATTTCTAAATGCTCACTTTCTGAAATAAGGTTAACAAGAAGTGATAAATCTAATTTTTTGTAAAGTAGGAAGTATAGGATAATTGTTTAAAATTGGTAATTTATCTGAATTGTTTAATGCTGAATACTTAAAAATGTTAATATCTTCATACATTCAGTATCTCTACTGATGATGCAATCACTGCCTGTAGAACGAAGAAGTTTAAAAGTCCTAGTGATAACATAGTTGTGACATAAGCTAGGGTAGAGAAAAACTGGTACATCCAATTAATGTTTAGGTATTTTTATTACGAAATTTATTAAACCTACACTTACAATCAGCAATCTGAATCAATGTACCAGCAGGACATGTTTTGATGCTGAGGTTTAAAGATGCATGATCTGGTGAAAATCATTGGCAAAGTACCTGGAATGAGAGTATGTTGAAGTGGTAAACCAGACTTCAGCAGCTGCCAGGCAGGTGCAAAGGCATGTTTTCTTTCATAGCTCAATTCCTAGTTTATTCAGAGTTGAGAAATTCCTTGGGAGCCGATAAGACAAGAAGGCAAATTTTTCTTGTTTGCTCTATAAAATTAGGCCATAAAAGTGGCTTTTTAAGAGCCAAATTAAGACAAAGAGAATGAATTTTGCATTCTTTTCAGATTTTAATAGTTTTCAAGATCAAAAATATATGCAGAGCCACTATAAAATGCCATGATGATGATAGCTTTGCAGTTATAATTCATTTGTGGTGATGGTAAGAAATTAAATCAGTTAAATAAAACAAAGCAGTTCTCTTTCTTCTCCCACAGTTTTCTCCGAGGAATAGACCCCCGATCTTCCCCTTCAAAGCCTGCCAAATGAGTTTTTCCGTGTGACAAGAAGGCACTAAGCACATGGGTGGTTGTAGTTCAAGAAGTTCCAGTGCCATGTGAGCTGTCTTTCAAAACACAGAGGATGAATTTAGTCTTGAAAGACTTAATTTGGAGTCATGCATATAGTAGATAGGGCCTTCTTTTTGACTGAAATGAGGCTAAGATGTACAAAAACAACTGGTGGGAAATAGTACAGTAACAATGAGACAAATGTTATTGATAGAAGTGTTTGTGTCTGTGTTTTTTAATATTCTGAAAGTGATCCAGCATTGTTTTGAAAAATTCTTCCATTAGAAGGTATTTTGTTGCTGCTTTAATCATTGCAGGAAATGAGAGACTGGAGGCTGGTTTTAGTTTTAAAAGTATTTAAAGTGAAAGAATATGGAAATAGTGATGCTTGAATACTTGCAAATTGGAATAGGCAGTAAGTCAAAGCCGACTTAGTAAATCCCAATAATTAGTTTTTCTCCTTATATACTCACTCAATAAAGAAGGAATAAACAGTCTGTCAGTATGTCTTTCTTTTCTCCTGATTTAAAAAAAAATTAAAAATTTACTTCCTCAGATCAGCATACAAGGTGAGATTTTAAGAGAAGCCAAGGCATTTATTGTCGAAGGAAAATTTCAGTGGGAAATGTGATAAAAGCTGAAAAGAATTACTCTCAGATTTTAAAGTAGGAGCAAGAAGGGGGTTGTATGGCCAAGTCAGGGCAGAGTCTGAGAACATTACATTGGAAGCATTTTACTTTTATTATGTAGGTCAACACCAGGGATAATCAAGGAGAATGCTTTTGGCAACCTGTTTCTTGATCGTCAGTTAAGAGTAAGATTTCAGCAGATCAGTTCATCATTCACCTAGAGAGTATGGATTCACAGAAAGTGGGGTGAAGGGATTTGCAAAAGAGGTCATTGAACCGGTGACATATCTTTGTGAGATAAATTTAGGAATAGTGAAGAAAAAGAATGTGGAAAAGATAAAATAGAAAAGAATGGACTATTGTGTAATTGATGAGGGAAAATGTTATTTTTTTTTTTAAAGTAAATGATTGTATCTTTTACAAAAACAAGAATTCATTCCAAAAATGAAAATGTTGATGCTTTGAAATTAACTTTGTAACTGTGATGCTCTAGGAGGGAGTGAGAGCTGCTTTTTCTGATAGACATTTCTGCTGAAAGAATTTCCGTCATTCCAAGGGCATAGCTCTCCAGTAAGCTGCAGGGAGGGTTGGCTTATTAAGACGATTGTTTAATAAGGTGTACATGGTTTCTAAATGTTCAGAGGTAGGAAATTTTGCAAATCTAGTGTGTGAAGAGCCAGTTGATTGGAAACTACTGTACTGGAGACAAGCTTTGCGGTAGTGTGGGCTGGATGTAGCTTCTAACCAGAGGACGGTTTGTCGGCCTAACTCTACTCATTTAGTTCCTGTTCCAGTTATAGTTATGAATTGAGGAATGTATCTGACTTCTGAACTTTCCAAACTGATTTAAGGACCATTGATTCAAATAATCATTTGGATCAGTGTATGGAGAATTCTGTGATGATGTGATATTGGCTCTTTTCAATATTTCCATTCAGCTTTGCAGTTATCCAGTTTCTTCACAGTATTGTTGTCTGTCTGAATATTGTAAATTATAGCACTGTGGTTTTGTGATAAGGCTTGGGCATTTTGACAGATGTGGAGATGTTTTTGTAAGTGATATGACCTACCATGTCTGAACTAGATTTTAAATGGCATAAATATTATTGTTTGTAGCTATAACACACATTGCTGTGCTGTACCTGCCCATTTTTCCAGATGCAGCTCTGTGCAAACATAGAATTTGCCTAAAAATAGAAACATGCAGTAAATGATTCTACCACAGAATGCTTAATCTCCTGCTTTATTCCATTTTCCCTTGTGTAAAATGCGTGCAAACAAAAGTCGTTAAACATATTGCAAATTCAGACACTTAGAAGTTATAAAGCATCAAATTATAGTGCAATCTTTAACAATTTCAGGAGCTCTTAAGCTGCATCTTGCCAGGACAATTCCTCTGGTCTGAAGTCTGCCATCTTCCCTCTGGTTCTCCATTAAAGGTGCAGGCTGAGGGTTGGATGAATGGCCAGAGGCCCAGCAGACTCCTGGGCTCATGTTCTTCTCTCTCCTGGAAAAATGGTAGCAGGAAGTAGGCGTTGGCAGCTGTTGGTGGAGGAGTTAATTTGTCCTTCAGTCCTCTCCCTCTGGGCCAGGTTAGAGTATCTCAAGTGAAAGGCAGCAGCTGAAAGCAAAGTGCATCTGTTCCTCTGGTAGCCATGTGCTATCTCCTCCAGAAGATCTGCAAGATAATTGCCTCCAGTGCAAGACTGGTACTATTAGAACTTGCGGCTGGTTGTCCTCAGTTGAGTAACTGATGGCTATTAACGGATTAAAGGGTGTACGTGTTACACTGACTGTCATTTTGCTTCTGCAGCCCGTGGTTTTGTTGGGCAAGGTTTTTAGTATCCCGAGTCCATATTTAGTTGTAGTTGCTCGTCTGTGAAGTAGCAGAAGATCTCTTGTTGTCCAGTCTCTGTCCCTCAACCTGTTTCATGAGAGTGACCAGCACAGACCATAAAACTCTCTCCAGCTGAATGAAGATTTTATTTTGGTTTGGTTTCTTTATTGGTTGTGCACCAGGCAGGGTGTGTCCAATGCTGCTATATAATTTTGGAAATAATAGTATTTTTGTGGATTCCTCCGTTTTTTATAAAGAAGAACTGAGTCTTCAGTGGAGCTTGATGTGGTTCTGTTTGAGTATGTCATACAATCAGGCATGGAATATTTAATGCATTTATAGTGTTTTCATTTTTACTGGATATCAAACTGATTTCAAGCCAGTTGTTGCTGAAGATGCTGATTTTCCTCTTTGGTGAGTAGATTAATTATTAACAGGAATTATGGGGGGGTGGTTTGTTTTTCCCTGATGTATAGAAAGCTTTCCAGGAACATGTGAAGAACTGGATCGGATGTCTTTCAAGAAAACAGATATATTGAAAACAGACTTCTTTATATGTGATTGCCTTTCATTGGGATAGCTGAAGTTTAAACACTTTGCCTGTGTGTCATATTTCTAATGTACTTACCATCATATACGCGATGGTTGCTGGGTCACGCTCAGCTACTGGAAGAATGTGTATTACCTGCCAAGTAATTTTTCAACAGAAACTACTGGGTATCAGTCAAGGTGTCACTGTATAGGGAAGCTATTCTTACGAAATTTTTTTTTTTTTTTTTTTTT
>Ga0065711_1030477_pt1 | contig 32383 bp, 21 predicted proteins | sample Hoacrofraction12_FD_59098 | JGI IMG/M metagenome (GOLD analysis project Ga0065711, IMG submission 59098) | Hoatzin crop microbial communities from Cojedes, Venezuela - Epithelial fraction 12 v2 (version 2) | ecosystem: Host-associated > Birds > Digestive system > Esophagus > Crop | place...
CCGCCTGGACAAGATCCTGTGCAGCCTACTGTAGGTGACCCTGCTTCGGCAGGGGGGTTGGACTAGATGACCCACAGAGGTCCCTTCCAACCCCTACTATTCTGTGATTCTGTGGGAGGTTGAGGTTGGATATTAGGAAAAATTTCTTTACTGAAAGAGTGGTCAGGGATTGGGATAGGCTGCCTAGGGAGGCGGTGGAGTCACCATCCCTGGAAGTGTTTAAAAAACGTAGGTATGGCACTTCGGGATATGGTTTAGTAGGCACGGTGTTGTTGGGCAGATGGTGGGACTTGATGATCTTAGAGGTCTTTTCCAACCTTAATGATTCTATGATTCTAGGGAGGGAAAGGAAATAAAACCACCTTCCAGTTACACATTGCAAGGCTGAATCATTTATTGCCTCCACCTGTTAGATGATTCACCCGTGTTACCGAAACTCAACCCTGTTGGGCGTTTCAGAGGTTACTGTGCTCTGGTTGAGGTGCTGGACAACCCACACATGTAACAATTCTGCGTGCAGCCTCCTTACAGACTGCAGCCGAAATTCCATACAAAGCCTGCCTGCCATTTGCGCTTACACACTGTGTACCTACACAAATGGCGGTGGCTTGTTTCTGTCCCTCGCTGCAGAGCAAGCCCTGCTCCCAGGGTGACACCAGGTCCCGGACACTGAGCTGCAAGGCTGTTTCTGAGAGGCGGCACGGCCGTAGTGGCGAACGCTCGCATACAGAGAAACTACCACGCAGGACCTTTGTGAGAGAGAGTTCACAGAACTGACTGACGGGGTTTTTTAAAAGTGGTGAGTCGTTATCTAACAGGAACGTTCTTCTGGTCTTCCACAGCGACTGGCATTTCAAGTCCAGGGGCTGTGTTATTCAGTGATCAGGTAAACGTGAATCAAAACTGATTAAAATTTGCAGATGATAAAGAATGGTGACTAATAAGGATACAGCAGCTCCGGAATGTGATCTGGGTTGCTTGGTAAGTCGAGCACATTTAATTATTTCAGAGCCACAATTTGCAAATTACAGTTAAGAGCAAGAAACAAACACCCTCATAGCAGTCTGGCAAGCAGCATCGCTAGCAGCGGCGACAGACCACAAGAGCCAGGTAACTTGACTATATTTTCCAGCGCAATGCTACAGAACAGCTAACTTTATCTTGGAGTGTTTAGACATAAGAACAATGGTTAAGAGAAAGGATTTGATTATAGCACCAAGGTGGTATTGGAGAGAATGATCTGGGCACGCAGCTCTGCTATCTACAGCTGAAACAAGACATCGAAAACTCAGAGACAAAGGCACAGCTCTAAGAAACAGAGGAAATGCCTTACTGCAAAGGGCATGATACAGCCCGGTTAGCTGGTGAAAAATACAATTGAAAAGCGATTTGACTGCTGTGTTTATTACCTTCACAGATAGAAAATCATAGCAAGAACCAACGGCAAAAAGTTCCCTTTTCCCTGGACGTGCCAGTTACAGGTTTCAATGGCTGAGATTCACCAGCAGGCTGCTGCTGACAGAGAGAGAGGCAGCAGTAACGGGACGGAGATCTGGCCGTAACAAACCAGACGCTGCAGTCAGCAGTAACTATCTGCAGTAGCAACCATGACACAGGGTTCAATGTCATTTTTCAATAAAAATGAATGTTAAAAATCTAGAAACATATCACACTTTTCTCTAAAATTATCTTAAAACACTCAGCAGTCATTTATTATGAACTCAGTGAGGAAAATATAGTCATATAATCTACAACTACAATCATAGTATCAGTTATTATTATTTTCTGGCAAGCTGTGCTGTAGTGTAATATAAACCTCCTTATTTAGTATTTCACATCAGCAGCCAAAAGCAGTTGATTATTTTGCAATCCTAATCTCAACAATTTATTATTCTTTTCAAGTTTCCATGCTTTTTTGACACAAAACCCAAGAAATTAATTCATCTCTTTCATAGCACTTAATTATTATCACATCCTAAGGGACAGTAACAGCTGTTATTTCCCACAGATGAGCCTCACTTTAACTGAGGTGGTCTTCCAGGAAAAGATTAAGTTGTGGAAAATGTTGCTCCCAACTTATTCCCCTATCCTACCACTTTTAAATGTCTCCTGCTAAAGATGATAAAAGACAACAGATTGTGTAAGGTTTTGTTGCGCCTTGTGAAGAGCCAAAAACTGTTACTTGTATGTTGCTCTCCTTTTTTTCTACTGCACAAAAACCTCTTAGTTATCAAAACTACACATACTCCATAGTCTCTCTCACTAAATACGAAGAAAAAAGTGAAGTCTGTTACATAAAGGCCTAAAACATCAAAAATGTAATCACGTAACACAGTTCTTGATATGCATGAGATAAATAGTAATGAGGTTATTTACTAGCCAGCATCACGTTCCGTAATAAATACAAGGGTCTGCATTTGAAAGGGTGGTGGGGTGCTGGTAAAATGTGGGTCTACCCGAGTCTTGAAGCAAAATGAGCCTATGGTTTTCAAATGCAGGTTCCTGTGTTGAGAGGGGTCCAGTAGGCGTATTTTTTTCAGCAAAAAATAAATGTATAAAGCACAGCTTGCATAATTCTCTAGGGATTTGTTAAAGAAAGAGGATGAAAAGCAATGATGTGATCACACTGTACAATAAGGACGTACATAAAATAACCCAAAAAACTGAAATAGCAATCGCTGTCAGAAAAATACGGATTAGAGTCATGAGCAAAGAACCAAAACACCCCCATGCACGCTACCTAAAAACATGGTGAAGTAATGTGTTAGGATTACATTCCTTGTTTTCAAGACCTCTTGAAGAATGGAATATACATGGCAACTGTGTAAGTCATCCTATCCAACTTTTAGTGCTCTGACTGAGCTTTCTGATAGCTGAGGAGACACCAAGATTTACAAATACCTTTAGCGGCATATTTAAGCAATCGGCTCACAGCTGTACACAATTTTGCAACTGCGCCTGCATAGGCACAAGCCAGCGGGCTGAGAACCAGTGAACAGAATCAAGTAGACAGGGAAAGTCTGAAGCGCTGAAAGCCCCTTGTATTTTTCAGACCAGGGGTTTGGTAAAGTAAAGCTAAGCGTAGCTGCAGCTGCAGGATGAGAGTGGGAGTCGACAAAGCAAAGAGGATAAAAGCTGTCTTTGAAACCTGATTAAAGAGGTCAGTTCCACCATGGAGAGGTAAGGCTGGCAGTGCCTAAGGATTCAGGCAGCCCCTGCTAAAAACAGAGCAATGCTGGGATTTCAGCTACCCTTCACCTGCCGCAGACAAGTAGTTTTGCTTCCTTTTACAGGGAAGGGGAAGAGGAAGAACACTGAATTTCAACAGAGATGGACATAAAGTAAAAGCTTCTACAAAACACATGCAGAAGAGGAATCTGAACCGCTCCCACACCTCAAGTAATAACTGAATCACTTTGAATGCCATTAACGCCTTGTTTTTTCGTTAGAAGCCTGATCGCATCTGCACTTTCACAGGAGTGCCTGTTTTGAGTATTAATCCAGACTGCACGCGGAGCAGCATGAAAATTCAGGTGGTTTTGGGTAAGGAAAACACTGTAAGCATCTCTAAAGGACTTACAGGGTAGATGAAACAGTATTTGAAGTCTGAGAGCAGCTGACATGAAAACACAAAGTGCAAGGTCTTTATAAGGGTTTAAGTCCTTCTTAAATACTTCCACTGTTATTTCCTGTGCGACAAATATTTAGAGTAGATTCAACAATATTAGACTACTGCTTCTGTTACTAGTAGAACTCAAGTAGTAGATTTTGAGATTCTAGTTTATGAAAGCTGTAGCTTAACCTGAGAATGCACTTGGTGCAAAAGTTGTCGCTACACTGAGTAGCTACATACCCAAGTCCTTCAAGACACAAACCAGCAGAATTTACAAGATGTTCTCCGTTTCCATTTCTCATTGCTGTCTCTGTAAGTACTTTAACAGATGGAACTGTTGTAGACCGTACTAAGAGAAATAACGCTTCTCAATTAGAGATGAACAGAGTAAGACGCTACACCCTACATGTTTTTTATGCCAGCTTTGTATTAAAAAAAGTATGAAAGATAATACACGCATGAAACCAAACTACATTTATTTCATCAGTCACAAGTGCAAATATAGCAACAAGTCAGTTCAGCAAATTACAACACAGAGAAGAATGTAATGCAAATGCTAGGTACACTGACAGACCAACGTCAAAAGAGCAGCAAAAAACGGTTTCTTCAAATAAAACCTTCTATTCTTTTTACCTGTAATCTAAAATAACATAATAAATCTAGATCAGGAATTTCTCTGCTAACTCATGTTTAGCCAGGTATTCTGTTACTAACAGTTTGCATTATCCAGTGTGCAAAAGGCCAGTCCAAGATTCTTATTAACATGCGTTTTGGTTTGAGGCAACTTTTACCAAATATTTAAATAATACAGTGCTGATACTAGTTAATATGTTCTGCTATTTGATAATACAAATGTAAGAATATTCAAGAATTATTTAAAAAAAACTAACTCAAATTTCAGTGTAACATACACAATTCTACCTCGATCCAAAGTGGGCAACATCAAAGATAAAACTGATCTTTTTTTCCAAATAAAAAACCCCACAGACACAAGTCATATCTGGTTTTTTTCATCATCTTTAAATCTGTAGTCAAAATATATGCAGTACTTACATATAAAAGAGAATGCATTCCCATTAGAAAGATACTGCAGTATAATTAGCTGTTTTTCCCTACTTACCGCTTCATAGCCAAGGAACAAGACTTATGCTTAACACCCAATCGTTGTTTTGCTTTACAGAAAAGCAAAAGCTGACTACCAGTATTAGCTTCAGAATTTTTACACTGGAAATTTAGTTAGCCTTCTTCATTAGCAGTTGTTCCTTCTTCTCTTTTTCTTTATGGGCAATGAATTGAGAGTCTGTACCAAAGAGTCTGTCCCACCACGTGAAGGTTGACGCGTAATTGCCGATAAAGTTCATGTGGTGGAAATCATGAAAACGGGCCCCAGCATAGAAAGGCACCAAATGAAGAGGGTTCAGCGGAACATCGTAGCCACTACACGGGAGGTGGGGGGGGGGAGGGAAGAAAAAAAATAAATCAAACAACTACAGTAAGGATTTTTTTCCCAGACATAAACCACAAAATATAGACACTTAACTTGTTGCTTTTACAAAATAAAAAGATTTTGGGGTTTTATAAGGCCCTGAGTTAATCACTGTAATACTGGCTTAACAGGAAAACAAGATCCCTCCCATCCTGGCCAAATGCTTCTGGAAACTATCCCACAATGGCTTTGGCACTTGCTGACCTTTTCAGCTCATTTTACTCGGCAATACAAAAAAATTTAAGCAAGTCACCAAAAAAAAAAAAAAAAAAGAAAAAAATATCACAGTGGCTGACTTCCTGCTGGCTTAGCAGCTTTAACTGACTCAAGAGTGACGTCAGGAAGGAGCAACAAGAACTAGCACTATCTTTTAGTGACAAGCTACGAAGATCAGATCAGCTCAGCTGCTCAGACAGCATCTCAGATTAACTACAACTGTAGTATATCTACTTTTTATTTTCAGCTTACTCCAAGTTCTTCAAATGTTTAAAATTCAAAATACATGATTAAAGTAATATTAAAGCCAGAACAGCTGGCTTTAGAGGGATTTCAACTCTTTTGCTTAGCAGCACTGGGCAGCAGCTTACCACCACCTAGTGGGGACAGCACAAGGCAGTTTGTTAGAAGCACCTCACGCGGACAACAAACTAGAATGATAATTACCAAAGGAGACTGATATTTTGCACCAATTACTTTCTGTCATATACATACATTTCTCAGTCTACAACCAATATATAACCAACAATGATTTGTACGAGTTCATTAGTAGCTCACATTCCACTAAAACACTTGACACCGCTTAGAATAGGACATACATGCTTTATAATATATTTACAGATACAAGGTCAAATGTAATACTAGCATTTAGAAAATGAACTCTTACTGTCCCCTTCCTCTTGAAGACGGGTAAGAAAAGCTCATTCATTCGCAGATGAACCCAACTAAGCCTACTGGGATTTACACTAGCATTTTGGAGCCAAATTAGAAAGAAGTCAGTTTTACTACAGAGACAAGTCTTGGCCTTTGCATCTACAATAAATAAATAAACAAACTAATAAAAGCAATTTATGCGTATAAAGACAGTCAGCGGTTGTATAGCCTAAATTTTCTCTTGTCTAGGAAAACTGTGTGACAAAGTATGAAATAGAAAGAACTCTTGGCTGGAATATTGATTTTTGTAATTGATTTTTGATGTTCTAATATGCATAAAATCAATTGTACACCAAATATCAAGAGCCATACATCCTAATGAGGCATCTAGCTTCTGAAATGCTCCTTGATATGCTCTAGCTGAGAGTCTACACTCTTAAAATCAGCAAGATTTGCTATTAACACTACCTCAAAACAGAAAACAGTGATAACGGTTCAGGTTGTGTCATTCTTTGCAAGATGCATAAAAGCATTTCAGTGCAAAACAAACAGTAAATCTCAGTGAAAGAGACATGTAAGTTTGAGACAGACTTAGGGAGAAGAGAAAAATCAATTATTACAAAGCAATGAGGATTTCACCTGTGTACATCAATGGTTTCTATCAAGCGACATATCACCCATGCCCATAGAAGAATCACATGGTTACAGAAAACAACAATTCCGATAAAAAAGCCAGCTCCAAGGATAAGTGTTTCCAGAGGATGCGCATATTCTGCTTGCATTCCAAATGGAGCCTAGAGAGAGATAACAGACAGGAGAACAGTCACCATTTTCAATTTTATATACTCCCAAATCAGAATCACCATTTTGTGTACTCTCTCCTTCCCATTACCCCCCAAGACTACAACAGGAAAAACAGAATAACGCTGTGGGTAAAGTAAGGGATTTGCTCAATCATACCATTTAACACAGGTGTTCAGTTCCTTGTTGGGAAAACAGAAAAGAATATTCCAGGGTCATAAAGATTATAATTTCATTAGTGATTCCAAACACTTCACTACTAGTTGAAAATCTTTTATTTAGGCTTACCATTACCCCAGGCCAAAGCGTTATTTCAGGAATATTAAAGTGTTTGGCAGACTCCTGTCAGCTTTGCTATACATCCAGTCTTTGAAGCAGAAGGAAGGAAGCCAAAATACTCTCAGAATCAGCAGTCACTTAGAAACTTAGTTTAAAAATAAAAAAACCTTTGTCTTTGATGTTTTTTTCAAACCAAAACTGCACCATTCAAACATTGTTTTGAGACTGAAAACATTTTATTTCCTTTATGTATATATAAACACACACACCCCCCAGTCATTCCTACATTTGGTTTACCAAAAAAAGACATTTCACAAAGAGTTTTCAGAAGTAGGACACCATACAAAGAGAACAGTTTAAAAAATTTTAACCTAATGCTGAAGGTTATGAGTTTGATTATCAGAAAAAAATAAAGTCCACCTTGGCTTAAGGGCGATTTTAAAATCATCACCTTTTACAATCATGGAAATTTTCAGTGAAACAGCCGTTAGCCTGCAGATCCCTTCTGTGTGAACTGCTTACTACTCTCAAGAGTAACGGCCAGAAGCTGCTTCTACTGGAGACCCCAGGGGCTGCCAAGAGCCAGAGGAAAACAGCAGCTGCTGCTGCAGATGTACGCACGTACGCACACATCCATCAATAACAAGCTTCTCTATTATCAGCAGCCTGTATAACTCCCCCCGACCCAGCAGCTTGCAGTTCACCTTAGGCACGGTATAGGTTATCCACCGAAACACAGTGGTGCCCAAACACAGTAGCACTGACTTCTGCAACCAGAGACAGTGCCATCTAAACACAGCTACGCCCAGTACAAGGTGTAAGCACTGCTGGAGCCTACCTGGCTCAAAGCAGTGCCACCTCCAGCCAAGCACAGCTCATTACCTCGTGCTCCACGTCAGCCCCAACACCGCCAAACGCAGCACCACCGGAAATATCTCTGCACTGCGCTGTGCTCTCGATGCAGTACCACACAACTGGCTATGCTGCTTCCAGCGCCCATATCCACAGCTATCATCCTTCCCTGAATCAAGTATGCGGCACGTAGGATGCACACACCCAGGCCGTGCAGGATGACTGTTCTTGACAAAGAGCTCAAGAAAAGGCATCCATCCCACTGTCGGAGGGGTACAAAATTCTTAAGTCTTTCAAATAAGATGTTTAAATAATTTGTGTGAAAAACCACATATACTAAGAACTACTAAATAAAAAAATCAAGGAATACATACAATAAACTCATGGTGAACCTTATGGATATACTTGTATATTCTCTTGTGATGCAGCAGTCTGTGCAGGAAATAGTGCCAGGCATCCTCAATCACTGCACATCCAAAGCACTGGGCAAGCAGAACATACCTTTAAAAAACAGAAGAGCTATTAGTTATAGAATATACCAGCAGGTGCACAATTTTGAAAGAGAAAATAGTTTATATGCTAGTAAGGTTGGGAGATGTTTATGCCTATTATTGACTGAGTAACAGTGCATTGACACTACCTTTTTAACATACTCAAGATATTAATTACCAAGGGCTATTGTGCTTAGCACCTCATCAGCTGAAGTGAGTCAGCACGCAGGGTAACAAGCTGTCATTTCAATTTTACACATGTAGCCTGTAGAGAACACCCATAGACTGTGTAAGAACTAGATATAAACACACACATCTACATCAGCTACCTAAACCAGACAGAAAATCGCCTTCCAAGAAAGATGACCTTCTGTTGTCAAAAACCACTGTTGGGGTGGGGGGAAGATGGAGCAGGCAGCAGCATTTACAACTACTTCAGCTTTGTTTAAAAGTGTGTCAGTTTAGTGCAAAAAAGGAGAACATGAAGCAGGTGGCACATTCTCCCCCTTGAGGAACGCATTGCTGCTATGATATAAAACAAGGTGTAGGGAAGAAACATTTAGGAGGCATCAAAAAACGTTGGATTAAAAACCCCAGAAAGTCCAATACTTAACCCATGCCATCATGAATCTTGGAAAGCTCTAATAGCAGTTCAGCATCAGCAGAAGCAAGATTAACAAACACAGTTTAAACTGCTAAAAAATCATTGCGTATTAGAGTTGACAACGCCTCCAACTCTATGTAACTCATCAGCAACACAGGAGAAAAATCTACCTACCATCTAGGCATCTCCTCCCATCCATACGGGATATTAAAATACTCTGTGAAGTAATAGGTCCCACAGATCAAAGGCAGCTGAATGAAAAAGTGATTGAAGAGGAGCGTTTTGAAACACTTCCACTGTTTTTCCCATGTTTCTGGTTTGTCCTAATAAGAAGGAAAAAGAATCACTTGTGTTACATATTTCTATAATCACAGAACTGAAGTGCTGCAAACAAGTCTTAGGAGGCAGTTTCATTTCACCTTGGAAGACAGACAGCAGGTCCCCCAATAATACAAATTAACTCAGGCAATACAAGTTACATGGGATTGGATTCAGTTTCGTCAAAACCTCTTGTGTTTCTAAGCTAGCTTTCTGTAAAATATGAAGCAAGTCTCTCTTAACAGACATTGTCTTTGCCAGTCGCCTCAAACTATTTTTGTCATTTCAGTGTTTGTAATTAACAGGAACACTTCGCATTCAACAGTTTAATACAAATCTAAATTTGCTTTTCTTCTTCACACCACAGAATGTATTTCCATAGCTAAAATAATACAAGGAAAAGCTGAAGATATAAGCTTGCAAAGAAATAAGTTGCCTTGAAAACATCCAGTTTTTGCAGGGAGACATTTTACCAGTTACTGCAGTAATTTCAGAAACTGGTATTATTAATTTTCAACTCATATTACAAGGAACTTGGGGAAAGCAATCATCTTTAGATACTGCATGTGCCTTTTCTACCAATTAGGAGTGTGCAGCCCATCCTAGGCCTTCTCTGTTGTTCAAATACTTCAAAATCCTTTCACGAGGGTGTGCACAGAGATACTCTGAAAGAGACACTTGCTATTAAATAAACATACTATGTAATTATTTCATAACACTAAGACACATCTCTGCCACCAGATGTTTTGATTCTAGGTTACCTTCCCCTACTGATATGCAAACTCCGAGAAAGTTTAACTCTGCTGACGCAGAGACTGACATACCCTTTTCTCCCTATACCACCATGGCGGAAAGGATACTCTCCCTCAGAAAAACAACTCCTTTCCTTCCCCAAAATCCACTTCTCTTTTCTCTCCTCACACACGTCGCAATTTTGCTCTGTCACTTCCAGGATGTCCACAGTGATAGAGAGAACGGGGTCATATAAATCGGAAACTAGGACACTACAGTTACATTTTCTACTCCTCATGTTCAAAGACAAATCGGGAAGTGCGTAGTTCACAACTTTATCTCACCTGCTGAATTTTATACTTTTGCATGTACGGTATAAACTGAAAGACAAATCCAGGTACACAGATCAAGAAGTATGAAGCTTCATGAATTATAAGTGATCCCCAAGTTGCAATCTGGAACTTGGTGTAGTTATCCAGCATGTAATTCCAGGCATTTTTAAACGGTTGCTGCAAGGGATTGTCGGGCAAGAAAGAGTCGATATATTCCACCGCCAGATAAGCAGAATTCAAGATATTAACGCTATCATTCATCGCCATTGTTCAAACGTAAAGCATCACAATTATTTTTCTTCTACAGCTGTCTGTAAGTAACCTGCAAATTTTGAGAAAAATTGAATAAACAGCAGTTAATCTTCAGAAAAAAAATGTTACCCATCTTAGCTGTTACCTAGTTTTAAAGTAAAAACAGGGAAGGGAAGGGAAAGACAGATTGTCTTCCTACAGAATAGTGTAAGAGAACAAAAATTAAGATCGGTTTGAGAGGCAAATCAATCTGAGAGGCAACCAGCTCTCAAGTTTTGAGATTAGGTCAAGGGAGCAAAAGGATAAAGAAATATTAATTATTACCAAATTTTATGTCAAGTCTTTTGCAGGATAACTGTATTCTGTACTAAATGAACACAGAAAGGTTCAAACTAGATTTAGAAATTAAATTAACCATGATCTCTTGATTACCCATCCTCATTCTTCTCACAGCTGTGAGCCAGAACCCATACAAACTGCATCGACACAGGGGGCTGCCTTTGGACCGCAGCCGGCTGGAGGCAATCCACCTTTCCCCAAGTACAGGTGTTGCGATCGCAGCTCCCAAAAGCACAGAGATCCTGCAGGTGCCCAGAACCTCTGCCATTTCCACAGAGTAGGCTGCTTGTTGGTTTGGGCTGGCAGGGACCTTGGGCACGGAGCAGGGACATCTTTCACAACACCCGGTCGCTCAAAGTCCTGTCCAACCCGACCTTGGACACTTCCAATGATGAGGCACCCGCAGCTCCTCTGGGCAACCTGCTCCAGCGTCTCACCGCCCCCATCGTAAAAAGTGTCGTCCTTACATCAAACCTAAACCTATTCCTTTTAGTTTAAAACCGTTGCCCCTTGTCTTGTTGTTACAGGACCCGGCAAGAAAAAGAAAAAAAATAATCTTTGTCTGTCTTCCTTATGAGCCCCTTTTACATACTAGAAAGCCGCTGTAAGGTGTCCCTGGAGCCTTCTCTACACCGGGCTGAACATCCCCGGCTCTCTCGGCCTCTCTCCACAGCGACGTGCCCTCTCCATCGCTGTGGCGGCCCTCCCCATCCCTGTGGTGGCATTCCCCACCGCTGTGGCGGCCTCCCCACCGCTGCGGCCGCCCTCCGAGGGGCCCATCTCCCCCTCTAACGCGCGGGTGCAGCCCAGGGGCCAGAGGACGCCGACGAGCCCGCAGCTGAGGCGCTGGGGCCAGGCCTGAGCCCGGCACCCGCCACAGCAGCCGCCGTTTCCCCGTCCCGCCGGGACGCTCCCGTCTCCCACTAGCGGCACGCGCACCGTAGCGGGTGCCGGTTCGCTCGGGGTAAACGCAGCGCGGCAGACGCCGAGGAGGCCAGCCCAGCCCGAGCTCCCGGCCGGCGGCCACGCAAGGCGCCACGCACCCCCTCGGCCTCCCCCTCAGGCCCCTCCTCACCTGCGCGGCACCGGCGGCCCCTCACGCCGCGGCGGAAGAAAGCGGCAGTGCCCGTCGCAACGCCAACAACCGCCGGCTCTTCAAGTGCGCCCCCCCATTGGCCGCGCAGCACCGCCCGGCGCGGCGCCCATTGGCCGGCCGGCGGCAGCAGCGGAGTCAGGCGTGAGGAGCGCCGGAACACGCGCACCGATTGGCTGGAGGGGTGGAGTGAGGATAGTGAGACCTCGACGCGCGGCCAATGAGGCGGGAGGGAGGCCAGGTGACGTCAAAGACGTGATGAGGCGACGCCCAGCCCCTCAGGTGGGCAGAGGTGGGGGCGGCGACAGGCGTTCCGGTGCCCCGGGGCCGCGGCCGTCGCCTAGACGAGCCCCGGCTGCCCGCTGCCCCCCTCCGCGGCCTTTAAAGCGGCGCTGGGGCTCCCTTGCCTCGGTCAGTAACGGGACTGGAACGTGAGGGTGTGCCAGGGGAGCAGCGGAGCAGGACCCCGTTCGCCGAGCTCGGCCTGAGGTAAAACGCTACAAATGACACGGACGCGCAGCTCCGCTGAGGTGTTCCCGGTGAGACCCGCCACCTACACCCACAGCGCCCCGCGCCAGAGCGGCAGCAAAACGCCATCGTCCGTTTAATAGCATACAATTGCCTTACTCCCGCCTGTCATACTAATTTCACAGCTCAGACAGTTTCACTGGAACGTGGAGGTGGCCGCTACTTTTCTAACTGACAGCCGAAGCTTTCAAAACAAACCTGCGGCAAACCAGTGATATTTACATGACCGGTTCTTAGACCTTCGTCATTCTTTTCAGTTTGCTTCCATTCAGATCTGTAGAACACCAGCGTTCCCCCCCACCCCAGAAAAAACGCCAAACAAAATCTCTCCACTGATGTCAAGATTATTTGGTTTGAGACTTGTATTGAGCAACACAAGTTTTAAGCAACTTGTTGGCCTTAGGAAACAGTATACAAACTTTTATTTGACGAAAACGTCTCAAATATGACAATAACTTTGGTCATGTTAAAAGGAGGCCATCCAAAGAACGAATAAAAATGAGCTGCTTTGTAAGCGTGGCCACATACAGTATATTCAGGTATTAGCTCATAGAAGCTAAGGTTACACGCATAAATACGCCTTAGTACCATGCAAGTTCAAGGCAATTTCACACATTCATTATAAATTTCCAGTTAGTTTCATGCCAAATCACCTTTTGGATAAAAAGCTAAGAAAGAAGTAACATCTAAATGTGACCAAAATCGAACAGAAAAAAAATTCGTAAGTACAGACAACATTTTTATTAAAAAGATCTTGAAATTACACCTGTTCAAGAAGTGTTATACCATCTCTGATCTCCTTCAGTGGGAATTAGTAGTGTTAAGCATTGTTACCTATCAAAAAATACAGCTCTGTTTTACAACATAGTACTGGCATATTCAAAGTACTGTGCCAAATTATAAATAGTAAAATCAGGTTTTGAAGAATTTCAATAGAAAGCAACTTATGCTCACACAAACATATGCACATATTATAGTTATGTAACAAAAGTTTTACAAAAGGAAACATTTACCCCATGCCAGCTCGAATTACTGAGGTGGGATTCAATACCTACTATGAAGACTGACCATTTCTTTAAATATATTTATTAGTCTCTGGAAAAAATAAGACAAAAATTTACTTTCACCAGAATACACACCATTCTTCACTGACAATCCGTTTCTCAGTCATGACTGACGTAAGTCGGTCCTTACGAAAGCGGCTTTTTTATTTTTAAGACCTTGCAATAAAAAAGAAATGGTCCACTAGACTTCAAAAATTCAGTCAGCTTCTGCTCAACTGCAGAATAATCCTACGCATTGCTTCTACCTAGAGTAATCTTCATCATCTGTCATCTGTAATTGTAGATAGTCACATCTTCCGTTGTGACTCAAGGTGCAGCTACAAGTAGAGAAGTGCTTAGGTACTCAGTCACTTCAAATACACTTGAAGACTGCTTCTAGTGCATAATCAAGTTGAAAATTCCTTTCCTGATCATAATGGTTTGTCAATAACTGTAACACCTAGAGTGAGGAAAAAAAAAAGGCATAAATCTTCAGGTAGTATTAAAAAAAATCAAGAATATGAAAATCAAGTTTTAGTATAATACCTTGCAACCAGTATAACATCAAAAAACTGTGCACCAGCATCAGTGTTCATACTTTCCCTAATTTCTGACAATCAGTTGTATCAATCAGTGCAAAGTTCTGAAAGTTTCTGTGACTTGAAAAAAATTGTCATTACTCAAGTTTCATTTTGTTATCAGTGAAATATATCCCTAATATTCACTTTAACTCCTTTGATAAACTGCAGTTATTGAAGGACAAGATTCCTGAAACAGCTCTTGTTTTCTAAATACCAAATCCCAAAGAACCTCAGAATTGGACTCCCGCAGACTGAGGCACAAATGTCTTGTTAAAAAAAAGGACTGGTCATACCAGAATCATCTTTCTGACTCACTACTTAACGTGCTAAATCCCTTGGCTGCAGTTTTATCCCCTTTTTTATCTCGTAGTGAATAATTGTTTGAAGTCATCATTCAAAATGTACCATCAGATTCTTCACACCCATTCCAGTATCTCAGGTTTTACCTTAGACAGGACTTTGTTTGGATGCTGTGTCAAATTACTTATCCTAGCTGTTATACTGTAAAAGGTCTGTTAAAAAAATACCTATATACATTACCTGCATAGCTTCTTCCTGTACTCATACAAGATGACACAACTGTCCATTTATCAGTTGTTGGATTATAATACTCCACTGTTGATAAATTACAGGAACCATCATCTCCTCCAACGACATACAAGAGACCATTTACAGCACAAACACCTGGGAAAAAAAAAAAGACAGGAAAGCAATATGAAAATTCGCAAGTGCCTTGTTCACCCCATAAAAGCACTATTTCTATTCTGCGACATCATGAAAGCCGCAGAAATCCAGGAACGAACACACCCTTTACACCAAATGATATTACCACTATTTTAAAGTAATTGTTGCGTATACCTGCATTTCTTCTGCACATGTTCATGTCTGCGACCTGCTTCCATGTACTGGCGACAGGATCAAACACTTCAACACTTTTTCTTACCAAAGGACCGTCATGACCACCTACCGCATACAATAAATTGTTTAACACACCAACACCTGTGAACATATGAAAGTACTCAAAATTAACCAGAGAATGGTTTGACTGGTACAGGAGAAACAAAAAATATTACGTCCACTAACATAAATCCTTCATCCAGTCAACGTTAGGAACTATTTCAGAAAACATTTGGGTCAGGATGTGTTAAAGCAAAAAGACAGTAACTACAGCAAGACACTGATAAAATGTCTTGCATGCCCATGTACCATACTGCAGCATACAAAGACCAGAGCTGTTCTGCAACAGAAGATTTAGAAAATTTTGGACGAAAAATGCAGTGCGAGAAAATGAGGATTGTTGAAATTTAGGACTAATTAGGAGCGACAGTAAATGAGACAGTGTGCTCAGCCAGCGTAACGGAAATCTGACAAGATGATAAAGCGTTAAGTGAATTTTTAGAAAGTAAAAACTGTGCAATACGGAGGATAAAAGCTGAATGGACAGACATTCTACAATTGGGATGTTTCTATTGAAGTGTTGGAATACCTTGTAAACATATGTGAAACAAAAGTAAACAGAGTGAGCACCTTCCTCCTTGGGATTTGGAGGAGAACACCAAGGTTCCTTGAACCAAGCTTCAGTTATCAAAATACCCAAAAGGATATTAAAGGGTCTCCTTTATAACAGAAGTTCAACAATCTGTAAGCTTGGGATGAAGGAGTAAATAAAGCTAGTCTATGTCTACTTGCTAACCAGGCTGCACATATTGAAAAGATGGTAAGAGGGGAAGCAGAAAGGAAGGCCTGTTTATTTATTTATTCCTCACTTTATAATGCACTATTAGAACCCAAAAGTAACAGATTTCAGAAATGTAGGGGCGTTTTTTGCATTAAAACTTGTGAGTGATGGACCATAAAGACAACTGAAAAAACATGACTGTGAAAATACATTGGGAAATCTAATATATGTCACATTTAAGATTATGAAACTCAAAGCTGAGATACGGATTTACAAATATAGTTCTTTAAGGGTTCCATGGAAAGGGCACCGTTTAAAATCTTTAATAAAAGGTAAATAGCAAATGTGAATGCAAAAGATCAGTTAAGTCCTTCAGAGAAAAAAAACCTGCTGGGTTAAAAAAAAGGAATCTTAATAGCCAGTTGCAATATGTTTGAAAACATATGACTAATATTGTATGTAAGAGCCATTCCTATACAGGGAGAGAAATGACTCCTGTTGAAATAACTGAATTTTCTTATTAACAAGACAGATTTTAATAATTAAAGGAAGAGGGGAAGGAAACACAGAAGAGTTAATTGTTACTGCAAATCTGAAAAATAGCTTCTTAATAGGACACTGCTTTAGAAATCATGCTATCTAATGCTTTATCAGTGATACTACTAATGTTTCCCGATACCCTTCCCAGTTAATTTCTCTTTTATTGCTATTATTTCTAGCTATCATGTCACAGTATAGTGTGACAGCTTTTGTTTCTCCCACTCTGATCAAACTTTATTAGGCAGGATAATACAACATTCATCTTTTGTAACATTAAAGATTCCAGAGCTAGAAGGAGGGCTAAGATTTTTAGTTTAAAGATTTAGTTTAAATATGTGATGCGATATAAATCCCCCCACCCAGGCTTTCTCTATAGTTACCAACCTTCCTATTCAGTGTGTAGAGTTTTCCCTCTGCCACATTGCCATTTTTTCTTTGATAGCTCCTTGTTTTTAACAATGTCCTCCATTCCTCTTTGGTGCTTCATTTTCCCTTAATCCCACACCCAGTTTCCAAGTCCTACCTTATTTCTTGCTCCTTCGGCTGTATCCTCTTGTTGCCGTCTTCTGAGTTCTCCTTTCTTTGTTAATTTTCTTTCCTGCCCATTTTTCAGGACCCTGTCTTATATCTCTCATCCCTCCCAAATGGCCTATATTTGGATCTCAAGTTTCTCATCCTAGTATGCTGCTGGAAACAGATCTGTCCCTGTATTGATCAACTGAGAAGCAGTTGGTACTAAAGAAGAGTAATCGAGGGTTAACCTCTGAAGCTGAAGCAGTAGGAACAGAAGAGATGGGCTTAAGTTCCTTTAGATGACCAGAGATCCAAAGGTTCAATACAGGAACAAAATTCTCTTCAGTTAGCACCCATAACACCACCAAGACTGACAGCCAGTTGAAACAGTTCTGGTGGTTTTAGGTATTTGGCCACTACAGCCAAGCTAAATCCGTAGTCATGATTTTGACATTACCACCCACTCCTCCCCCACTCACAAATATGATTTTCCATGTACTTAGAGTGGCACAGAAGAACGTTGATTATGTTACTTGCTTATATGAATCTTAAATAACTGACTACATTTACTTTTCCTTGCCAACTTTTTAATCAGAGGACAAGTTAAAAGGCAGCAGAGAGCTGAGTAAACAAACACGGTCCTGAACTCTGGGACAAGGGGAGGGAGGAGAGGGGCAGAAAGATCCCAGTAGTTAGTGTATCTAAGGCACTAAATTTCAGAGTCACAGAAGTAATTCAACATTTAAAAAATATCTGAAAATATCTAGCATATAAATAGGCTACAAGCACAATGATAGTTTGCAAAAACAGAATATAAAAAAAACGTTGAAATAAAATGGGTGTGCGGGCAGATTGCAAAATGAAGCTTTGTCACAACCCACAACACTTTAGTGTTAGTCTTTATAATGATACTTGTAATTTGCCCATTTTATATAAATATTTTCCTCAAAACTTGCCAGTATTAGACAGGAGTATTTAACCGTACCCTTACTGCAACTCTGGCCAGTTTTCAATCCAGAATTTACTTCCAAGATGCACAGACCGAGTAACTAGAAATTTCACAAGACAACTGTTTTCTTGAGATACAGTGTACCATGTTTCCTTCATTAACATCACAGTTTTAGTTGAGAAACACAATCCAAACATTAGTTTCATCAATAAGAGACATACCAACTTGCTGATTTTTTAATGGTATAATGGAAGTATCACAAACTAAATATCTTGATTTTAGTAATAATTTTAATACTTGTATATCTTTTGAAATAATTTTGACTTAAACATCATTATACAGATTAAAAACTGTTCAGAGTTAATAAAGAATAATGGAAGGCATGATGAAAAGTTGGTATAACTATTAATCATCTATTGAGCATAATAAGTCCATCCAATTTTATTTGTAGCAACATCTCTTCCAATTATGAAGCATATCAATGCAATCACCAGTAGGTATTTGAAGGGTGTTGCTAAAAAGCACCATTAAGTACTTGGCAAAAAAGTGACTTAAACAACTAAAAAAATAAACATAGAAAAATAATATCATGCAATTTGACTTGAAAAATTCCATGGGAACGCATCTAGAGAAATAAAGCAACTTCTGCGAGTTGAAAAAACCTGAAATACCAAAAGACAAATAGAGGACAGTGAACAGTAAATGAAATTCGAGTCCATAGTATAAATAGATAATGAAAATGCTAAAGTCAGTTTGGAACTGTGTAAGCATCATTTCATTAAACAAAAGCAGAATATCACAGGCACTTTTGATGTCTTAAAGAGAAATACATGTAGTCAAAATCGCAAGAAGGAAAAAAAAATCCACAAAAAAATAAAGAAGGGATTTTTAAGATTATAAAGAAATAAATGGATATACCTTGGCTAAACGATAAGGAAGGATAACATGTAGTAGCCTATACATATCCAAAGGATGTAAACACCAGGTGATGAGAAGAATTACTGAAGATGAAACAAAGGGTACATAAGTGGAAGTAATAGGATGAAACCAGTAATACAAAATTAAGAATGAACAAGGACAAAATCTCCTGCAGCGAATCAGAATGCAGAACAAGTCCTCCAAAGAGGTGGAAATCTAGTCACAGTTCACATGTAAAGTCAGCCTGAAAACACTATTAGAAAAATCAGCCCTATACCGGCAAAGAGACATCTTTGAAGAAATGCCATTTTTTGATCCTGACTATCTAGATTTTGATACTTCAGTATTCAGGTGATATTAAATTGATTGTCACAATCCATGCATATTAGTCTGTATGTTAAAAACATCAGAAGTTATGGGAAGAGAAGGAATATGAAAAGTATGAAAAAGCAAGGAAAGATATTTACTACTAACAGACTGAATCTTGCTCTGTAGGATCGTTTCGTATTTATATCCTGCAATATATCAGCCATGTAAGACTAACACATTCCATCAGACTTGGACTTCAGCTTACCTTTTATATTTTTAGATACATTCGAAAACCACAGCTTTGTTTCAGTTCTACAAGGATAGTTGATTCTTGGCCACTCACCTGCTCCACTCCGTCTAGTGCTCATTTCCGCAACATAGGTCCACTCATTCGTATTGGCATCATAGCATTCTACTGAACTAAGGCACTGACGTGACGCCCCATCGTAGCCACCAACAGCATACAGTTTACCTAGAAGGGTAACCAACAGAAACCTACAAATCTCTCATGCACACAGACTATACTGGTACACAGGCTGAGGGGAAGTCATCGTTCTCTGAATTAGCTACTAATCAGTACCTGTTGTCAATCAGTTATTGCCTATTTTCTACATAGTTTAAGATAGTGTAGCTCCTGTCATTTTTAGGATGTAAAACGCAGCGGGTATCTAACAAGGACAATGTGAGTCAAAAGATTTTTAATTGCCTAGCTGAAATAAAAAGGTATTTTATCCTGTTTTTGATTAAGAATTGTTCAAAAGCAAGTTAAATCAAGTATGTCCAACACTGGAAACTCACAAATAGGCTTTCTAGAAATACCAAAAATTCAGATGAAAATTACTTCTACGGTCTGCATTTTCAGATCAGAAACACCAGTCGTTCCTATGCAGTTAAAACACACGCATAAACCTGTTCTAAGACGCAAGAGCCAGCCCAGCTCTGCATCGTGCAAGCAACATCCAGGCTGTTCACCGCTAAGCTGACTTGCAAGTCAGCAGTTTTCCTGGCACTGTCCTTGAGATCATCCCCAGCATGCAACCAGCAAAGTTAGCCACAGATAACAGAGTTGACAATACTGCAGTGCTACATCACTAAAGACCGATTTATAAGGTCATAGCCTCAGTAATTGGGCTCTCTAGCTTTGCTGACATGCGTAACCTAGAGCACGCACGCTTAGTGAGCTTTTCCTCTGTTGGACTCGGGCACAGTTGAAGTTCTTTAAAAAAAAAGATTTAACACTACTATGCTAAAAGCTGGTCAAAACTAGGTAGCACGATTAAGTATTGTTCATACCATTTGAATTACAAGGTCGAGCAAAAACGTGAATCTGAAGTATGTTTTCAAAAGTGAGAAAAGCTAGTCGGGTAAACAATTGCATTCTCCCTCCCCTCCCCTTTTTAATATTGTTTGTCAACTTACCTCCAACAACACCTACACCAACACTACTTCTTCTTGTGTTCATTGGAGCTACATGAAACCACTCATTAGTCTTTAAGTTGTAAACTTCGACTGATGATAAACCTATGAAGACAATACAACGTTATTTTCTCTGCACATCCAGGTGCGACATACTATCTACCTTCTGGAAAAGTCTTCATAGCTGAAAATTCAAATTATTTCATTTTACAGACTGTTAATTACTGTGCAGAAGGCACAGCTGATGTCCTTTAGATAGCCAATTACAGTCAACCCATTCTTGGTGTCTGAAAATGGGGAAATTAACAAAAGCTTTTGTGGAACTCTGAAAAATTATTCCCTGGATATTTTCTTTCTTTCCCGAGTCACAGTGCTGTCTCCTACATATGCTTCAGTAACAGATATTAAGGAAAAGAATCATCTCTGCACAAATGGTTTAACGCATCTGTGAAGAGAATGAACTATGATTGTCCAAAGCCTTCCCACAGGTCAAAGAAAGCTGTCTGTAATCCTATTTACAGTACATGGAAATGCAGAAGTATATCTCATATGCAAACAGGACAAAAAAGATGAGACGATTTTTCCGCTCACATCTTCCATGAGTTAAGGACTCTGATTACAGAAGGAATACTGAAAGGGAACTTGTCAGATTCCCCGGTCATTAAGCCTAAACTCTTCAACAGGAGCAAACAGTCCACTGTGCAGGCAGAAGGATGTGACCACTGAAGCATGTTCCACACCACGAGATGCCAGGCTACCCACAATGCTTGGTTTCATCACAGCTACCAGGAAAGAAACATTCAGATTCGATACAATTATGCCAAGAGTAGTCCAAGCTAATCAGCAGCGTATAAAGGCAAAAAATACCTGTACTCCCATCAAATCCTCCCACAGCATAAAGGAGGCCGTTTAATACAGCTGCTCCCAGTGTGCTTCTCCTGTCTTGCATATTAGCAACGCTTGTCCACTGGTCCTTCACCGGATCATAGGAATCTACTGTGCGAACTCGCAAAGAACCATTGAAACCACCAACAGCATAAACCATGCCTCCCATGTACACCATTCCTAGAGCAGGGAAGCGGGAAGGAAAGGTGAGCGGTTTAGTCTCTTGTCAAGTAGTTTTATTCCATACTGTCCTAAGTATGCAGATATTTGACACAATTTACAGTACTCACTACACTATCAGGCTTTTGACACTTCATTCAGATTAAGCACTAGTAGTTCTGATACTTTTTGTTACTAATAGCTCATGCTTCTGAATATCATGCTTGCTATTTTTTTTTTTTCTTGCTTTGAGATCTCGGCTGCTCTAAGATCACGTTTTCACATTTTTAGTATCAGTTGGTCACTTCTTCACATTCTTCATCTCATTTAATAACAAGAGGGTATTTTACTATATTAATTATTATAATGCATTACTATTTAAATTTATTCATCCTCTGTATCTATGGGAGGTAAAGCAGTTTATTCTAGAGATTACAAACTGAAGCACAAATTAAGAACAAGTTACCAAACTTGTATTGTTCCAGATTAGTAATTCAAATTTTAAGGATTATCACTGAAGTCAAGGCTTAGCCCTTCTCAGATAAATATCTTAAGTACTGTTCCAAAGAACATACGATGCATTCTACAGACGCCTAAATTCTGAAGCATTACCAACTGCAACAAAAAATTAGGCATCATTTACCTGCTCTGCATCTTCTGGAAGGCAACTCAGCCACCTGATGCCAGCGTTCTTCTTTAAAATCATAGCATTCAACACTGCGAATTGCCTTTGGTGCCTGCCCTCCAACTACCATCATCAACTAAAAAGGAGATGATAATATTTGTGAGTTATCTGCATAAATGAGAGCACCTGAAAGACCAAAAAAGTGTTACAAAATAAAGCAAGCTTCTGTACAAGAAACAATTAAAGAATGGTTCTTCTAAAAAAGAAATTTGAGTCTTGCAAGCTAGGCAAAATTCATTTCTTTAAAAAACACGTGCAATTTGTAATTATTGTGTCCAGAGGAACTACCTGAGGTAGAAAAGCAGGAAGCAGAATCTAGGTAGAGCTCCCTTGAACGAGGCAGATCCTGCTGTATCTTCACATCCTACTCTGACCTGAGGTATGAGAATTCAGTATCTGTGATGTTCAGTGGAACTATGACCTCGCATCACAGAACAGCCTTATCTGCTTCCTTTGCGAGAAATGCGCTAAATCTGCTGAACGGAATCTCTTATTCCATTATAACAGTTGCCGTAATAGTACCATGAGGAAACTTCTTACTTCATTGGAAAGAAGATAATAGCTAATGTTTGTTTTGTTCTCTCCTAAAATGAATGAAAGGCAGTATTTAGCTAAAAATTGTATAAAATGTCTCAACTCGGAAGCTTCAGTCTTTGTTTTGATTGTTTCTTAGAAAACCAGGCTTACTTTCCCATAATTGTCTCTTTTGCAAATGCTGAAGCACTTATTGAAAAATAGTTATTGGGAGGGGAGGTAGTGGTGGTGGTGTGTGTAAGTGGGAGACTAAAACATCTATATCATAAGTAGTATGGAGTGTAAAGCTAATCACTTGTTTTATTTTCGTGATAATTCACATACAAAAATTTTAACTGGAATAACCCAAGTGACAGTCCTGCTCTCATGAAATCTTTTAAAATGGGAGTTTGAAGAAATAAGTACATTGGAAAAATAAGGGTCTTACTTTTGGAAGGCTAGCGGGTGTTCTCAGTTTTGTTCGAGTGCTTTTCATCAATGCTCGTTGCTCCGTTGGCAGCAAGTGATACTTCATAGCTTCAATGAGGTAATCTTTACAAGCGCTGCTGTTCTTAACCAATATTTCCTCTTCAACTCTCTGTTTATTAATAGAAGTTTAACAAGGTCTGAGCAAAACACCAATCAAAATATGAAGTGTAATAAAGCCTGTGTTGTATCACACAAATGCAGATTAATCTGACTTTTTTAGATTGTCATTTAACCAGAGTTAGACACAAATTTATGTGATGGCAATATGCAGTCACTAAAAAGAAAAAACAAAAATCAGGCGATGTTGATTCTCGATTAGTAAATGGAAGAAACGATGTTACAGAAGGTAAATCACTATTCTTACAATCAGGCACATTTCTTGACTTTTCAAATACAGAGAGTACAGAACACTAAGGCAGGAGTGGCAGAGACTAATTTAACAAACTACCACCCCACAACAATAAAAACCACAACAGCAAAAAATCCCAAAAAACAAACCAAAACAAAAACCCCAAGACAACCCAAATGCAGGAAATTCGTATCACAAACCCAGGATTTCTAAAATAAATACCTACCAACCTACTACTACACCTACTAACCAATGTGAATAGTGAACTTATAGTTTCAATCTTAAGTATTTGTCCTGATAACAAAATACTCAAAACGAGCTCATAAAATTTGAAAAATTGTATTGTATCTGAAGCAGGCAAAGGAATGTTTCCTTTGTCATTAATTCCTAACCAACTTAAACAATAGATACAATTCTGAAGTTGAAAATTCACTTATGAGAACAAGTCTTGTATGAAAGATCATATTACAAATGAAAGCTAACCTGACGTCAGCGAATTAAATCATTCAGATTACTGGTGTGGTATGACGAGTAGTCAGCTAAACAGATAAAATAAGTACATACATCATCCTCTGTGGCAATCCCTCCTTTGACTCTGTGTGTGCATGTGCACATGCATATGTGGTAGTGGCTGTCTGTTTATTTTTACTATCAGTAACACACTGAATTACACTTTTTTAAATTTAAAATTATTCATCTGACATTAAAAAAAAAACCACAAAAAACAGAAGTGTTCACATGCGGAAAAATTAGTATTCCTTTTTGCTTACCTGAACTAAATATTCCCGGGAAAGCAAAGGCAGCCGAACGTGCTCCATCAGGCGTGCCATTAGCTCCTGCCTTACATCTTTGTCATGGTTTACCCATGCTATCACTGCTTCAAATACCTTCCAGGAAACAAACAAATACAAGTCCCTTGACTTACAAGTTCATAAGTGTGAAAATATCAGTGTGCTTCCAAAACCAGTTTTTGTTTCTACCAAAATTCCTAACGTAAGAAAAGATGACAGCAGCAACAGCTCTCATAATTTCCACATTTATCCACTACAAATTTCTGAAGATGCATTAGCCATCCTCTTTTTGTATCAATCCTCCACTGGTGTTTCCAGGATTGCTGCACTACATTGACAAAATGCACACAGTAATGTCATTGATACTGATACTCCAATAAAACTAGGTAAACAAACAATGCAGCAGCAGCGATCTTACAATCCTCATACTTTTCTTCCCTTCTTGGAGAATTGATCTGCCACATCATCATTCAAATGACTTAACACTGAGTCCTACCAGGAGAAGCGATCTCAAGCCTAGTTTCTCCTCTATTGCACAGCAGCTCCTCATATGCTAGAGCATTAAAACCTTAATAATACTCCACAGACACAGTATCACAGGTACCACAGTCAAAGTGATAGATCTGGACCTTCAGGGTATTATGAGAACAGCAACGTGACCTTGCTCGTTGCAGTTTAAGCAGATAGTTCTTAGATTCGAGTTCTCAAAAAGGTTTTAACGCAAAACACTACCTAGCTGTACAAATCAGTATTCAAACATGATTTTGAATACAATTTAGCTTCCTTTGAACAGAGCTGTAAGTACACCTATATACTCCTTGGAAAAAACAAAACTAACATACTTTAAATTAACCACAACTGGATTCAAAAGCTCAAAATGAGTACACCTACAACCTAAAAACTCTTAGCAGTTCAGAGATGCACAGGGCTCACTGAAGAGCACACAGAGTTTCAAACATGGGTTTAAAAGAATGAGATCTAGCTAAAGCTGAGCCAACACATATTTAAACTCAAGTTTGGTTACACCAAGCTACCTAGCCATCTCCTTTGCAACCCACATTTGTTCCATTTGGCTAAACAGCCCACATATACATACAGAGTTTTAATACCATTCTGGGACTGCAGATGTTAAAAGTTAGTAGATGGTGTATACTTGCTCTTCAAACCACTGTTTCCGAGTTAGTTCTCCCTTGGTAAACCAAACTCCTGTGTATGTGACAGCATGTGTTCTGTTTGTTCTGCTTGAAGATGAGAAGGAATTTCCATTTAATTTCCATTTTTTTCAAAGAACAAAGGGTTATGATCTAATACAGTTTTAGGATTTTTAGGAGTTGAGATTAATTTTCATCATCAGACTGACCACACTTTTGGGAAAAATCCTTAACACTTTTGGGAAAAATCTTTTAAACATGTGGACAACACATACCTAAATTCACTGAGGAAACAAAGAACGCATCCAAACAAGTGTCGAAGAGCAGTAAGAGCAAGCTTGCTCTCTCATCCAAAAGGATAAAAAGAATACTCGGATATAGATGGTCTTACCTTCTCTTCTGAGGCAATTGTGAGTTTGTCACTGGATATGAGACTGCAGACCTGCTCTACACCAAGATTGAGGTATTCTTCACTAAGTACGACATCAGAAAAGTGCTGTTCTGTTTGGAGGAAAAGAAGTACTCTAACATATCCCACAAACAAAGTATATCCCACAACTAGCATTAAAGCAACAGAGGAAAAATTGAGGAAAACAATTCACCATGCATAATATTTCATCATATCTAAAAGCAATACCTTAACTTAATACATTTTACGTAAGTTAAAGCTTGGTCTCACAAACTGCTGTTATATTTAAAGATTTTTTTAAATAATTGAAATGTTAAAACGCATTATACTAAAAGTAGCAATCACAGCAATTTAACATTTTCAGCATTGCTTCACCGCAGTGCTTGTCCTTGAGATTTACTTAAATCTCATTTTGCTATATTTGTATACACAAACACAGCAAAAAAAATTCCAGAAAAAGAATATGCTTTGTATGTTGTTGACAAACATGTTTTAAACCTGTAGTTCAACATGAACAATGGCTGATTCATTAGAACTAACCAGCAGTTTTACAGTATAAAGTAGGTCAAATCAAACAAGAAGTCTGGATCCTACTGGATCTCTCGGAGCTTCTCCAAGATTATAAAAAATATTACATATCACAATCTCCACAGTTCATAGGTGTGTAGTTTTTCCTCACACCTCAACTTCAAGTAAACAAAACTGACAAAATTTAATGTTTTAGTTGTAGAACCAGACATCATTTAACATAGAGCATGTATCTTTATCAAGTTGTTCAGTTATTCGGTTGTCCTCTCCCTTGCTTAAAATTACTTTTTAAGCCATTCAGTTGCTTATAAAGTAGCTCCATCCACTTAACTTATTTTTCCCCTCTTTAGCTATTCATAACAGAAGTTAGAAGGAACAACTGTTACTGGGAATTTAAGAATTCACTCAAAATTACAATAAGTAGGAAGAGGTCATCAAACATATTCAGACTAAAGAACTTTTTAAAGCCTTTTCTATCACTCCACTAGTGCTATTATAGTTCAGACTCCATGCTGAAAAAACTGTCTTAAGCTGCTAAAAAAAGTCAAAGAATGCTGAATCCTTCCAGATCAAGAACCCTGAATTTTTTAGGTCAACTTTGCAGGTTAGAACAGCTTTTGATATATATGATAATAAGTATGATAATAAGTTTGATAAGTATGATAATAAAACTTCCTCCCATAAAGGTCTCACTATAACCATGAAAGATCAGAGATTGGTAGCTAGAAGGATGATATTTTACCTTAACCACAGTTTACTAAATGAGTTTAGTGGGATACTGTCTAGTCCCCTTGAATCCTGTTAAATTCTTGACTTTAATACCTTCCTATAGTAATAATCCCACACTCTCATTGAACAAAAAGCTACACATCTAAATTTTACACCCAGCTTATCAATAATTAGTTTTCAATTAATATCCCCATGTTCTAATGATGAATACAATGACAGGGAAAGCCGCAACCTGTTTACTCAAAATCACTCATTATCATATATTCCTTTTTTAGACTTTATTTAAAGCAGAAAGTGCTCACCTTTTCAGTCCCTCATCCTACCAGTCTTTCATCCATGCAAACATCATCACTACAAGTCCCTCCAATTCTGTAGCATTCTCTTATGACGGACGCATAGTATTTTCTGCCATATTTCAGGCAATGGGTGAGAAAGGATGAGGAGAAATACTATTTATTTTTATAACACCATCATTACTTTTCTACTCCTTACAAATATTTGTCTGTTTGCTTTTCAAACTACAAATATGCAGTTTCTTGAGCTGAAGTAGAATTTTCTGAGGTACACTTATTGACAGAAGTATCTGATGAATTTTACTATTTGCATATGGCAAACAAATTGAGAAAGGTCAACTGCATGAATTAGTTTTATGATAAACTCCAAACTTCAAGTGACAGTGCCAGAAACCAGCATATCTGACTGTACTCAGAAACTGAGTTAAGAAGCAAGCAGAAAGGGGCTCTCAAACAAATGTGAGGTTCAGAAGCGTTGTTCATCTTCCCTTCAGAACGCTCATCCAACAGTGGATCACATCCAACAGGATACACTTCACAAACTGGAAATACCCATTTGACTTTGCAGACTCACATACAAAAGCCTTCTGTTTTAAAAAGGTGATTTAGATTTATGACATGCTCTAAGAAGGAAGAGATCCAGCCCCTAACCAAGAGGGTGAAAGCTGAGAATTTTCCAGTGAATGTGAGGCTGTCTTCTGTCTTCACGCTAGGAAGAGAACTGTAGAAGAAAATCTGATGAAAATAGACAGCACTTGAACAAAAACCTAAGACTGTTTTACGTGATGTCAGCCTCTGTGCTTAAAGCATAAAATAAGGCATGGCACCAAGCAAAGACAGAAGTGTGGGGGGAAAAAAAAAGAAACTGAACAAACTACTCAGTCAATAGCTATAGGCTCAGGTTCTCAAGTAACACCTGGAAACAAATCCTCAGCCGAATGAATTACAGAAAAAGGAGAAATGTGAGAGTAGACTGCTATATAAATTTTAGTCATCAAAAAAAGAGGTAAGGTGAAATCGCTTGTCTCTTAAGAACCAGATCTCTTGTTGTCAAGGAGACCATCTTAACTGATTGATAATCTTTTGGCAGAAGCCAACTGAAATTACAGCAAAATGGATTACTCGAAATACTTAGGAACTGAAAAAGAATAAGGAAATGCAAAAACACTAAGTCTGCCAATGGCAATTCATCTAAAGCTGTTCAAGTGTTGAAGACCGAAGGCATATTTATATAAATATTATATAATAATAAAAACAATGCTTTTTGCTTCCTTTTAGCAAGAAGATATCAGCGCCTTTTAAATAACATAATTCAGTACTAAGATTTCAAAAAATCGCACTTAGATCCTCTTTTTTCCATAATCATGAGAGAAAAATAATACTGGGGGTGTATTTTTTTTTGCCTTCTGGGTTAATATTTGGACTATCCTGTATTATTGCTCACATCCCTGAAAGCTTCCATAATCTGGCGATATTAACACCGAACATCATGAAACTTATGACATGATTAAATATTTCACGCATCTGTCCCTTTGCAAAAATCTCAAAATATCTGGTTTATTTGTTGCGTTAGGTAACATACTTCTTTCTTCACGAACATGTCCTAGATAAGCAAACAGATAAAACTATCTGGCTGGAATTTTTCATGAGAGACTAAAACACTTACTTTTTTCCAAATCAGAATTTTCCACACAGTGTGCAACTTTGACAAATTGGTGTTGGAATCCTGCCCCACTTGTTGCCACTTTCCCCAGACATTGAAGCCAGCTGGCTCCAGAGCCAGCAGCCTGGAATCAAGCTGGCTGAGGAGCTGCGGAGGCTTGGCGCCCCAATTCCCACTTCCTAAGCAAGTAGAATCCTACTACTTTATTATCAAAACTAAAATCTGTCTGAAAAAAAAAATTCCTTCCATTTCAGGACATTTCTAAAATATCTGTTCCAATTGCATACGAAAAACAGATTTTCACATTTTCACAACTGATAGAGACAGTTTCTATTTGAATAGCTAGAGATCTGTCCTTGTCTGCCCCGTACCAGCAGGATGGGACTTTGGCTTCAGGGACAAACTAAAAGGACAAAAAGGAAATTCTTAACAACGTGAAAGGGGCTAGTAACAAAATCTCTGAAAGTACAATACATGATGACAGTGTGGAGAGCACAGGAAGGTAACAGGAGCTGTAAATGTACCACTTCTTGGTATTTTTCATTATGAGTCTGGAGATGTGTATTAAACCTACACACAGCAGCAGTAAGCACTTGACCTACCTCTTCTATATAAGAGGCACACTAACTTTTTCAATTTCATAGGCAGGAAAGGTACATCTGAAACCTGCACAGGACATTTTATGCTATAAAGATTTGTGGATTAATACACAAACACTACTTCACTCATTTATATATCACAGTCAGCTCTTCTCTGGCTTAATTGCCTTTACTAAATGGAATAAACAAATACAGAAGCAAAGGTCTGCTGAAGTTCCCTCAGATGAAAAAACCTTTCAGAGAGTCATGGTGGCCAAAAATAAAAGCCTGTAACCCATCTTCTACTTTTTGTTTTATGACAGTGGCTGTTGTAAGTGTCTGTGTCTGTGTATGACATTGTTCAAGACTGCCTAAATTTCTGTTCCGTCTTTAATAGGCTTCAGTCATTTTCTAACATTTTTCTGAGGTGTCCCAGCAGCTGACGACACTTAATACCCACTTCCAGAAATCTTTTTAACATTTTGCACACTTTCAGAAATCTTCTCCCAAAGATCTTCCCAAAGCCACATTAGCATGTATGAAAAACTTGGCCAGAGCTTATCAGTGCCAGAGGGCAGCTGGAAAAAAAAGGGGAAACCCCCTCATATTCCCTAGATCTTTTCATGACAGTAAGCCAATGTATATTAGTGTGTGAAACAAAATATCACAATCAAATATATCGCATCTCATAAGGGTCTTTTGTATGGTTTAGGCCAACTATTTCTATTCCACAAAACAGATGATGATATTTTTTATAAACTAAATGGAGTGCCTGCATCTTTCTGATGTGGTAATGCTATAAAAGCAGCTGGAACTTTCCAGAATGGGAGCTTCCTTCTGAACTCATAACCTCTTGTTTTAGAGCAATGCAGCGCATGGGAGCTTGGAAAGATCTAAACCTTATGTTCACTTAAAAGGACAATGACAATTTCTCAAGCAGATGAAACAAAAACATTTAGCAAGAATTAATTTTTAAAACTATTGTTTCAATTTACTATGTCACGTTATGACTTTTTTGGCTTGGGACAAAAGGTCTTTGCTAATGGCCTAACATAAGGCACCGGTCAAGCAGGAACCCCAGCCTTATTAGAGAAGGGTAGACACAGGCTCTGCCAGTTGGGAGAACCAGCAGAAGGTAAGCACTGCAAAATCTTTTTTTTTTTTTAAATCTGATTTACATGTCAATTTTATGCTTAAATATCTCCTTTTGAGAACACCATGAAATTCATCGCAGCCAAGGTAACAGAAGCATAGCAACAGACGTTGCTACTCAGAATAGAATCCTAAGAATGATTCTGCTAGCTACGTCCATTCAATCTCATACATACAAACTTACACAATAGTCTAGAGAAGACATCCATGCTTCCAAGTCTAGTCAGGACTCGGAGTTTTAGACTCAGAGCACCAGATTCAAGAGCTCTGTATCCCACAGTTAAGTACAACACAGCAATCCCTGCTTCACAACACATGCGAAGATTCCCTAACTAAAATTTCTTCAGCATCTCCTCAGCACGATGCTAAAAGCCAGGAAGGTTTGCTGTGTAAAGCTGGTCCTCAAAAGATAGCTCTCCCACTGGTAATCCAGTGTTTCCAAACCCCACACCAGCCTATGGAGTGAGTGGAAGTACATTATTATTCTTTGGTTATAACTAAGAAATATGCCAAGGCCTAAGCACTGAGCAAGCATCTCTCTAGTCCAAGAGGGCATACCCCTCTTCATTAAAAGGCTTTACCAATCTATACCTTCAGGTTGCACACAACATTACAACAACTACAAAATGCACTGTATTCTCAGGAAAAATTGTTGTTTTGTGAACATCCTCTAAGACTACAGAAGATGTATCTCAGCCTAAAACTAAGGATGGACTAGCAGAGCTCATGCCACAAACCCTTCGTAGGAATCCTCACACGGGAAGGATGAGAGGCCTCAGCCGTATGTAGTCCCTGTCTGAGCATGTGCGACAAGACCAGAGCAGGGCTGCTTTCTGGAACATCACAAGAACAGACAGCATCTCAGAAAGTTTAACTGCAACATTAGCTCAGTCCAAGTAATCTGTATCGATTGTCCGCTATCTTCAGATCTCTCCATAGGTATCATAGATGCATATAAATGACTCTCCTAAATTACAGAAATCTCACACTCTGCTACAGGAGGACCAACCCCACCACAAGATTATGGAGCTCCAATTTTAATGAAAGTTGGGTTTTTAGTCCCACTGGAAGGAAGTTCCAGAGTTTCACTTTTCTAATAACTTCTCACCTACATCACCATCCATTTGTTTTCATGCTCCTTCTGCTAATGGACAGTGATACCTCCCTGCCTCTTTTTCCTAAATATAAAGTAGCAAGTGTAACAAAACGAAGACTGGGAGAAGTTAAACATCTAGATGCTTTTCATTTTCTCTAGCAGAGAAATATTTTCACCGCTTTTTCAATCTAATAATCCTCTTCTGTACTCCTTCAAGTTTCTGGGGTCTTCATCCTGAAACGTCAGCTGTGTGCGATACAGGACCTCATCCGGAAATGGCACAGCCACGTATCTTTAGCTCAGAGTTTCAAGAAAATTTTTCCAGTTGTAAGAGCAAGCCTTGACAAAGCACAAAGAGCCATTTGAGATAAGAAGG
>Ga0065711_1002651_pt1 | contig 32382 bp, 11 predicted proteins | sample Hoacrofraction12_FD_59098 | JGI IMG/M metagenome (GOLD analysis project Ga0065711, IMG submission 59098) | Hoatzin crop microbial communities from Cojedes, Venezuela - Epithelial fraction 12 v2 (version 2) | ecosystem: Host-associated > Birds > Digestive system > Esophagus > Crop | place...
TACCCCGACCCAGGTGTAGGACCTCGCACTTGGCCTTGTTGAACCTCATGAGGTTCACACAGGCCCACCTCTCCAGCTTGTCCAGGTCCCTCTGGATGGCATCCCGTCCTTCTGGTGTCTCAACCGTACCACTCAGCTTTAGCTCATCAGCTTCTGTTTTCTGAACCTTAACCCTATCCGTATAATAATTCCTCAACTCATTAGGTTGCACCTTCTTGTTTGGCAACCCTAAACCTCACTCCAGTGCTAAATCTTGTTATTCACTTGCACAATTCTATATGGACACATACAATATGTACACACCAGGTATCCTATGCAAATGAATAAAATAAAAGCTGTTAGGTTGAATATAGTGAAAATCAGATGAAATTTAATGATCTGAGATTTATGACAGGACAGTCAAAATGATGTAATGGTCCTTCCCAGACTGTAACTCTTCAAATCTATAATCATGTAACAACAAACAGAACACTGTTGAACCTAGAGTCTTTTTTCTCCTAAAAATGTTATGATATTGTTACAGGAGAAGTTGGAAAGTTTTCAGAATTAAGTTAAGAAAATATGTATGCCTCAGTCTTGAAATCTTAATTCTCAAGAACAGACCCTTGAACTCAAAGAAAGCCTAGTTCAGTTCTGTGTGGGTTTAATACTTTCTCAGTCAGCTCAAACAGTAGATATTGGGAACTTAATTATTTGTGCTATAAAAATCTGAAAAATGATTAACTGGCTGACTGTTTTTTACATTGTTAATACACTTGGACTGTATTGTTCAATCACATATGTTCTTTGTTTTTACCTCTTTTGTGTTTTTCAAAATCTGCTTTGCTTAGGCTAAGTACGTGTTTTACCTCTCCATATACAAGAGCACTTGGCAAAAAGCTGGCATCTAGCTGCCGGGTGAGTGCATCAAGAGCTCAGTTTAGGCAAGTCGTTCTGGTGTCGTGGGTTTGTTAGTGACTCGGAAACAGCAAATATGACTAATTGCTCACTTGAGGACACGGGCTTGCAAAACAGTCCTGAGAAAGTGCAGGGCATATGGCACACTAAATTCATTGTCAGAGCCACTGGTCTCGACCTCTCCTGCTAGATGCGTCTTGCTCAAAACAGGAGTTGGGACCTTCCTGATGCAGTAAAAAACCCAAGTCTACTGGAGTCCCAGGGTGCAGTCCCAAGGGCCCCAAAATGTCTCTGCTGGCTGAGCATGGCAACTCTGTTTAACTGCTTTGTATTTCCTCATCTACACGAAGAAATACCATAGGTATTCGACAGTGGCTCTTAAAAGGATGTTCTTTCATTTTAGGTGATATATATGAAAGAGATCCTGCAGAAATTTTTGGTTTACTTCAAAGATTTTTTTTTTTTTTAAGTTTTATAGGTACCATTTTAATGAGTAGCACAGGACAAAACTGATCACCATGGCAAATGATTGATTGTATGACTGAAAGATTCAGAAGGCCATATGTTAATTTCAGGATACTGTGATGTTTTGTAAACCCTGAGGATCTCCGGGCAAAATAATGAATAGACTAATAATGTAAACAGAAAAGAATCTGCTTCTGTTTCCTAGGAACTGCATAAAGCCACTGTCTTTTTGACTTGTCTTGATACCAAAAGTGCTGTCTTCCTGTTCATGTTGCATTTCCTTCAGGGCAGGTTTCTAGAAAACTTCCTAGTAAATCCCAGATTGAAACAAAAGGAGCAAGGACATGGACCGTGATTTACGAAACGTCTGACAAGTAAAAAAACTCCCAAACTAGACTGAAATACAAAGTTCCTGTAAAGACAATCAGAGCCTCCTTTTTCTTGCCACCTTTCTATCATCAAGAAAATGTGAGGAGGGTCTAATAGGGAAGACTCAGGGGGCTGATAAGGGAAGGCATTATTTGGGGTCTGTTTTAGTTTGGCTATGACAAGAGCTTTTCCTTTCATGCACACTTTGCTGTTCTACTTTTAAATTATCAGTGAGGTTCCAGTAGAGGCTGAGCCTTCCCCAGGGAAATCCAGAAAAGTGTCTGTGGATTAAGTCTCTAAAAAAGTGGTTTCTTCAGGGAGACAAAGAATGATAAAATACTAAATTGCATGTCCTTCACAAAATCTTAAGGTATATTTTCTTTTGGGAAAAAGGGGAGGAAGAACTTATCTTAAATTTCCTGTCAGGAGATTTCTATTTTTTCTAGTCCCATATATGTGGTCTACCACTTCTTTCTGAAGAACTGAAGTACTTGTTCACATAGTTGCTTGTGAAAGAATGTAAGGATAAATTTTTAGTTGGGAAGCTTCAACGGATTAGTCTATGCACAAGTCCATGGTTTGCAGAAGAAGAGAGATGAATCAGTTGTAAACAGACTGAGTAACTTGTTGTTGGCTATGACCTTGAGAGTGGCAATGACTGTTTTGGAAAAGGATAAACTGTTAATATGCTGGGCTGCAAAGCAATGCTCATTTGGTAGCTTCCCAGCCTTCTGACCAAGGGCAAGGGAAGGCAGGAGTTTGGGCTGCATTTACTACGTCATGTGGAAAAATGTCAATGGGTTTTCCATCCTGACACTAAATATAAATAGTGGTCATAAAATCTTTAGGGCATTAGGTGGTAAATTAATGAAAATAAAAAATAAAAATTGAAAAGTGAAATATGGGTACATATTGACTTTTTAGAAAATATATTTTTAATATATAAAAATAAATTTTTAGAAATATATTAACAGTGGAAATACAGCCCTGTTATACTCTGCCACAGTTTTTACTGCTAGATTACGATTTACTAAAAAAATTCAAGAAGAGGTAAGTAAAACTCCACCTCACATTTAATGAGGTGCTAAGAACTCTTTCCTCAGGAAATCAGAGCAAGGCATGGCAGTGATGCCAAAACTGCTGCTTTTCTTAGGGTCCACAGTTCCCTTTTCACATTATTATTCATACGAGAACACTGTATGGTTCTAATATGATGAGTTTTAATAGACAGATTTAATCTCCACATGTGTATTGGCATAATGACATTATAATTCTCTACATCCTGCTCTTCCTTCATAGAGTGAAGGTACTTTTCTTAAAACTCATGCTTGGACCTGTGTAAAGGGGATGGCAATATTCCTTATTTGGATATTCAGTTATCAATATCCAGTTAAGCTTATCTATTAAGGTATGCAAATGACTAGTCTTTGCCTGAGCTTTAGGTAAGTGAGAAAAACATGAGAAACTGCTGGACGTCGCTGAGATTTTGCTGGAGGTAACAGATAACAGAGTAGGCAGCTGCATAAAAGTCACAGCGCAGTGAAGAGTGGCAGGATGGCACAGATGGTTAGCAAAACAGGGAGTAGGGGGGAAAAAGTACCTGGGGTGGGTTGTTTACATGGGAGAAAACACGGCAAAGAAAGAGATGGATGAAGGTGAGCTGGGGAGCAAGCACTGGGAAAATGGGGAGAAGAGGACATATGAAAGGGACCATCCATGTGGGAGCACTACTGGTCATCAGGGTTGCTGGCTGCTTGATCACTGCAGTCTGCTCTATATTCTTATTAAACCCATTCCTAACCACTTTCTGGCTGAGAATAATAGTGTGTGTGTGTGTGTATAATCTCCTGCCAGCAAAATCCAAGCTGGCCTACCTGGTAAGTAGGAGGAGACCAGCAGCTGGAAAGATCTAAGGTCTTTCAGGACAGGATTTAGCATTCAGGACATGGTTTAGCAGGCATGGTGGTGTTGGTTTGACAGTTGGACTTTTTGATTTCAGAGGTCTTTTCCAACCTTAATGATTCTATGATTCCATGATTCTAAGGTCTTAGACAGGCACTTGGTGAATGGTAGAGGACTGAGTGCAGAGTCTGGAAGATCTTGAGGTCCAGGCTATGGTTCAGGGGAGCTGGTTCAAGATGTCTGTGCACGTGTGAATAGAGGGGTCTGCACGCATTCCCTTAGCGAATTGCCACAAAGGCAGAATCCCATCCTGATCTGTGTGACAGAGCTGTTTTCTGAGACAACTTTGGCAATGGGCAAGGCAGAAGTCAGACCCTGTACAAACTTCTGGTCACTCTTACACTCTTTCTAAAGCTTAACAACACTTCACGGCAGTCTGACAGCGATCCGTTCACCCTCTCCACCCTTCTGAGCCGATCATTTCCATAGCTCTTACTACAGCATGGAGTTCTTCAAGTGAAGAAGAATGCAGTCCTTAAGGTATCTAACCTTACACAGTACAACCAAGATGTGGGAGACTCCATTTCAATTTTTTTGCTTGTTGTAAGGAGGCTCAAGATTTTACCCGTTGGAAAAACACCCTGACCGCCTCTGTGACTTCTATGTGCCTGATAGCTCTCCTTCCAAAGTTGGTTCTATTGAATACTTGGCTATTCTCCTGGAAAGAATGATTTGACTCTATTTTAGCATTTAAGGTGCACAGTCACGAAGGAGTAAATCCAGTTTTCTGGCTTATGCTTGCAGGGCTGATATCCAAAGGCTGATGTAAAGAAAAGTACATCATAAGTTCTTGTAGGAGAGACTGGAATCCAGAATTGTCCATGCCAGGCCAATTACCAATTAGCTAAAAAAGTAAACTTTAAAAACATATGTAGATAATCAGATCTAGTTGTTTATTATCTATGTTTAATTCAGTTATAAAAATTTTCAGATTTAAGAATTATAATGTAATTTTTGATATTTCTGATGAGATCTGTAGCCATGTTGATTGATGACAATATCACTTCCCTCAAAAAAGGAAAAAAAGGATTGTCAACAGTATGAATAAGCTAAAGTTTTCAATACCCAGCTCTGTAATAATGGAGAATTTTGGTCACTTCTGCTGGCTTTGTCTCTAACCATCTCTTTTATGTAGAGCAGCTCAAGAAATCAGTTTAATATCATGCACAATATATGTATGAAAAAGTTATTGACATGCAGTTGTCATCTTATTGTAGCTGATGGCAACAAAACAAATTTCGCAGGGTGAACTGCAGGTTCACTAGATTTTTTTGATCATTTCACATAGCATACATTTTTCTTCCATGTATTGAAAAAAATGACTGTATTAAAATGATTTTACTTCCTTGTCTTGCTATAACTTTGAGCAATGCTAAATGATTTAGTGCACTGTTATTAGATTGTATCATATTTTTGTTCACTTCTGCAAAAGAAAGTAGCAAAGAGTAGGCAAAATGTTAATCCTTGTCTACTATTATTATTCTTGCATTACCCTATGGGAGCTGAATGCAAGATGTTCTTCTGAACTGAACTTTTAGCAAATATTATTGCCAAATGTTATTGAGGATTTTGCCTGAAAGTTTGACATGAATCAATTAATGAAATGCAGTACATTTATAAAATCTTTGACTTGCTGTTTTTTCCGTATGCCAAGAGATGTTCAAACAGTCTCAACATCAGTCACAGAAAATGTTGTTAGTAAATAAAATAACCCTCATTAATGCATGCCTGTATGCTACCTGCCGTAGTCCATTCTCTAAATTTGTATTAACATAGACTAGTGTGCATAAGTTTTTCAAGATATGTGGGGTTTGCAACACTGAAAAAAGTCCATCTTTCTGACTTTTCTTTGATGAGATATGCTCAAATGATTGAAGACAGCAAAACATAGCCTGAAATTTCGTATTTAATATATCCTTTCCTCTGTACATATCTCCTGAGTATATAGGTTGCATTATCTTGGTGCGGTCATAGATGTTGGAACCTCAAAGATCTTTTCAGGCATTCCACTGCCCATGCAGAGTTACTACCCATGGTATATATTCCCTAGCGGTCTGTCCAGCGCAGTGTTAAAATGGCTTAGTCATGTTCTTCCACTTTTTTTTAAAAAAGTTATTTCATTGTCTACTGTACATCACTATTAGATTATTTGTCCAGTTATATGGTGTATTTTTTCTGCTGCTTTATTTCACTCAATCATTTCTAATAAGCTGCCTCATATAAGCTTAGCCAATCCTATTCTTTTCTTGGTTTTCACATCCCTTAGATATTCGTAGACATCTATCACACCGTCCTTCAGTTTGTACTTGGTCACACTTTCCATACTGTTTTTTTCACTCGGTTTTCATAAGTAATTTCCTCGGGTGTTTTGCTATTTTCTTTATTTCCTTTAAAACAGCTCTCTGGTATTGTGGTGTCTAGAACTAGTTAAACTTTTAAAGTTGGATCTCATTAGTGTTGTTTTGCAGAGACCCTTTTTGGCCCATATATCTGACTCTGAAAACTATCTCAATTCCCTTGATGCATCTGATTTCCTTATCCCCTTCATTACAACTGATCTATAATTTGTATTTCCCATGTCAATCTTGACATTTTTTCAAGTGTCTCCTCATGTTCAGAATTTACAGTGAGTATATGTTCTGCATGTTTTTTTAAATTTCATTCCCTCCTTATATTTCTGTATTTTGTGCAGCAGAACTTTTTCCAACCTTGACAGAAGTTATGGTACACTTTTGAAAACATAATTAATGAGCTGTCCATTATCTCTTCTTGGGAAGTGATACATATTTTACTTTTATAAGTAGTTTGTTTCAAGAAACTGTTTGGTTATTTCAAGAATAACTTCATCCTTTAGCACCATCGAATCTACACATAGAATCTACAGTAATAAGTGTGGTGGCATCTATGACTTTAATGTCATTTTCTGTAAAAATCAAGTTTAAGCCTAAAAGACTTGCCGTTCTTATTGGCAGTTTACTGAGAATTACTTATGGAAAGACATTGATCCTTGTTCTATTTTTTCCTTTCCTTGAATATTTTTTTTCTGTTCCATAGTCTCTCTCTGCTGCTGCATGTGGTGCGTCTTCAGTGCTGCATTAAGATTATCCATGAATTTTTAGCCATTCTATGGGTTAGAGGAGTCCAGAGGATGGGCACGTAGATAAGGAGGGGGTTGGAGAACTTGACAAATAAAGAAAGGCTGAATGAACTGGGTTTGTTCAGCCTACAAAGAGCAAGCTCAAGGGAGATCTCATCCGTCTTCAGTGCCTAAAGGGGAAGTACAAAGAAGATGGGGAAACTGTCTTCACATGGATGTGGAGTGACAGGACAAGACACAGTGGGCACAGGTTTCTGTTTGGCTATTAGAAAAAAAAAAATCACCACATGACCAATTAAACCCTGGATAGATTGGCCAGGGATGTGGTGGAATCCCATTGCTGAAAATATTCAGACTTGGCTTGGCAGAGTCCTGAAAAACCTAATCTAAGACCCTGCCTTCAACTGATGGTTACACACTAGAGGCTCTCCACAGGTCCCTTCCTAACCCAGACCTTCCCTGTCATTCTGTGGTTGGGCTTCGATTCATTTTACATATATATAAGTTAGGCTTACAATCTGCGTTAGTTGTAGAAAGCTTAGGCTGGGATAACTTTTGCTCCAAAGACATTTTTTAGAGACTCCACAGAACTCTGTGCTTAAGACTTTGCTGTTTTAACCTTTTCATAAATGGTCTGGGAATTGGGGTAAATAGTGTGGTGAAAAAGCATACTAGTATTACTGTTTGGGAAAGTAAAGATGAAGACTGTCCCAGAAAATCTGAGAAGGACCTCATGATACTGAATGACTGAGCAGTAAAAATGAATCAGTTGATGAGTATAAGAAAAAAGAAATAAATTCTAACATTTTTCAGGCAATGAAGGGCTCTGAGATGACTATTGCCACTCAAAACCAAACTTTTTAGTTCTTACTACTGTAACATTGGTACAGCAATCGTCAAAAAAACCCCACACTGAATATTGGGAATAACTAGGGAAGGAACAAAGCACCAAAGAAAACATATTTATACTTATGAATAAATCTACAGTGAAATAACATATTGAATACCGCATTTGCAAAGAAGTGTTAAATGCAAGCTTTCAAATATGACATGTCATAATCTAGCATTCTACAGTCTTGAATTAGAAGAATTATTGGAGGATGTAATCAAGGCCAGCCAAACTGTGAGTGACATGGGGAGTTGTCAAGGTTCATTATCTAGGCCAGCAGAGGAAGAGGGATATAGAATATGAAACTAGAGGATCACATTTTATCATTTTCTTAATGTTACAGTAATGATACCTTGCTAATCCCAAGACTATGTGGCAAATTCCTTAGTGTTGCCATGACTGTCAGAGAACATCTGGATGCTCCTCGGTTCCTTTGGTAAATTCAGCCTTTTTTAGTTCTGAATCAAAGAATATTTTTGCTCCTGTTTTATGTGGGAAACCACAATTGCTGTTAAGATCTGAAATGCATATTTCCCAGGTACCAATGCCAGATTTTAGAATAGACATCCTATGAGTAATATCTTTCCTGCTGCTTTGTCACTAAGCTGACTTTATGCCTTTCCTTGCCATAAATAAACAATCAACCTATGCCCAGCTTTGCTGGCATGAATCCATCTCAATGGGATGGCTCTTAGGGAGGTGTCACACACAGTTGCACAGACAAAATTGATTTTTGCCTTTCATCTTATTGATTAATATGGAAATGTACTGCGGCTATCTCATTGTGTTTATAAGCCTGCCACTATGCAGAGAATTTTGAGATGCTTAACAGCATTTTCTCCCAGTGCGCCCCAATGAAGCAAATAAAAATGGTGGAGATTTTTCCTCCCAGACAAATGTTTGAATCCCAAATGACTGCGTACATCAAGGATGTCACAAATCAACACATCTGGTATGACTAATCTAGTTATTGTTTTGACATTCCTCTTGAAAGGAAAGAGCAATTTCTGTATGTTTGCCTATCTGCACTAACTATGTTATAGGGATGAAGCAGAACTAATCAATAGGCTAGGGCAACGTTGTAAAATCCTACAGTTGAGCTCCTTAATTCTTCTAAATTATCTGTGTCCTGATCTTTTAAATGATTGGGAGATGAAGAGTAAAAATGTTCTTCCAGTCTAGAGAAGGTCAATGTAATATAAAAAGCTAATATTCATCACACAAGGCCACTTGCCTGATATGTTGTAATCATCATAAATATTAATAACAACACACAGACAGTGTTGGCCAGAAAAGAAAAGATCTGTTCCCACTAAAACTTTCACAACAGGAAAAAAATTGTTTTAACTGAGGGTGAAAAATTAAAAAATGGAACATTTTTCACAGAAAGATTGCTGGCTGGCTGCACATTGGCGAAGCTTCCAGGCCAGTGGCCAGGGAACCATCATATTTATTCTCCCTCAAATATTTTAAATTTTCTAAAATGAACATTTTCCAACAGAAAAAAATTTCATCCAATCAGCTCCAGTTTCATCCAAGAAAGTTTTATGAAGAAGAGTTAACTGTATTTCTCTGTAAGACTGCTGAAGGTCATAAAAACAGACTAGGAAATCTAGGAAGGTATGGGGATGTTTTGGGATCAACTCTCCGTAACTGTGAGTTTTAACCTGTTTCTACATTTCTAAGCACTCAGTGGAACAGTCCTCCCTGATTCCCTGTTCACTGAATGAAGAGATGTAGTCAGCTCTGGAGACCTCCCTAGGGAGATCCCATCCACCCAGTTCATTTAGGGGTGAAGTTGTTGTGAATTTATTCACTTTGGATCACCTCTTTAGTGGCCACCCCAAGATGATCAGGTTCGTGCCTCTGCACAGCTCTGTCCCACCCTCCTTGCCCATCTGAGCTCCTGCTCTGCCACCGACCTGTGCTCGAGGACAGTTTTCATCAATTCCTAAACTCTATGCACATCCACTCAATGCAGCCATTCTGTTTCTCAGAGTAACAAATGTTGGTGCAATTCTGCTATCATTAACCTGGCTATAGCTCTGGGATACTAACACTGATTTCGTCACAGCTCTTCCAGATCCATACAAACATAATCAAGAGCAGGGAAGAAGAAATGTTAGGCTCTATCCTATTCTGTTGTACCTATGGTTTATTGCTATGGAAAGTAACAGTGACTTCAAATTTTCTGAATGCAAAAGTTTAAAAACAAAGATGTAATCTTTAAACATTACATGAAGACAGACATTAAGATTGTTATTAACACCTATATCTGCCAAGCCAGTGGGACATGATCCAGGGCGTAATAAAGTCACAAAGTATCTTTTCAACAATTTGTTTTGGAGGAGGCTGTTCATTCCTATTCTCAGGTTTTGCAGAAAAGATCCAATTTTGTTTCCCCTTGGCTGAGTCCATGGCAGCAAATGAACAACTATAATTCCCGATGCTGTACAGATATCTGTGGACAGTGCTATAGAGATATAAACATGTTTTGGCATGACAGACCTAGGTGGTAGTTAAGTTGATATTTTTGTTCCTATTAAAAATAATAAGCCACACCAGTTTTGGCTCCACTTAAAATATGGGGGGAGAAAAATCAGTGTTTGTCAAAAGGAAGAAGACAGCATCTATGGGGGAAATTGTTTTTCATATTTTCAAAAGAGAACAAAAGTGAGGAGGCAGAAAAAGAACAGCAAACACTGTTCTAAAAATGGATACATCAATGTCTACTTTCCTAAAACACTGCTTCCAGATGTCATATATTTTTTCAAGGAAAAAAACAGGGAAAATGACATCATCTTATGTTAATGTGCTGCACTGGATACTGGATCCTATCTGCTAGGAGGGGAAGCCTTTTCACAGGCACTTAGCATTGCCAACATTCAGTAACTAAAAAAGGCCCCAAAGACATGTCAACTGGATTCCACTTCGGTCAAAGGAAAATTTAAGAGATGTTTTTGTGTCCTCACTGTTTCCCACAAGCTCTATATAAAAAGATAACAGTGAATGATATAAATAATGACGATTAACTTGGTAACATTATGTTCCTGTCCCAGGCAGAAAAGAGTAAAAAAAAGACTTTGATAAAACTTATATCAGCCTAACAACATCTTTTCTCCTAAAGCAGACAGATACCCTCTATATTTTGTTTTAGAAAACCAAGTTAGACAACCTGCTTTTTCAAAGGTGAGTTGCACAAATGGAACTGCAACAAATCTGTCCTTTTGGTGATGTTCACTTGAACTATGAATCAGAAATATTTATTTTGATTATTTCAAACATTTCTCTCTTTATATATGTGGAAACATAACAACCATTAAATTCCACTCACCTCTTGCACTGAGCATATTGCTTAACATTTTTTATTTGTTTATTTTTCTGCAAATATTTTGTATGCTTGGTGTTTACACAAATATCTATGGAGGAGTTTTTATTCATAACAAATTGTTGTGTCTGTGTTTCAGAGGAGTTTGTTCAGGCTTGTCACACATCCCAGCCCAAAACTGCATGACACAAATACGACACAAAAAAGTTTCACTAAAACATCAGTCACTTAGATGTAAAAAGACAATGTGTGAAAAGACAGTTTTTATTTTTCTCTTTTCTTCGATAAGAAGGAATCCCACTAATTTAAAATTAAAGAGGGTTTGGCAAGGAAAGAATGTGCAATATTTCCATATGTCTGTTAGGCATCTTTCTACAAAGCTTTCTCTTCCTTCTTTGCTATGGGAAGATGAGAATATGTAATCAAGGACTGGAAATCCATTTCCTGTCAACTCAGTGGCCAGTTACAAAAAAACTCATGCCAGACTGGCTACAATTCATATTTGTTTCATTTAGTATAAATGGTTCAGTAGCACTAAAAATCCACTTATGTTTATAAAATCTGTTCTTTGAAATGTAGTGAGTAGTGATGGCAGTCACGGTCTGATCGTGTGCTTCTGGATAGCTGCCTGAAGGAACAATGAGGGACACAACGGTGTTCATATGTCTCCTTAGGGATTTTCTCCTGTTCTGCTATCCTGAATGCATGATACAGCCTGGCAATCTACATGTAGTGAAAAAGAGGACTTGGATGTTGTGCACGGCGGTGATAACTTCCAAGACAGTCTAGAAATGAGAAAGCAGTGGCAGAAGACCGGCCAGCTGTGCCTGTCCAGCTCAGGGCGCAGCCACACAACCTGTTTAAGCCAAGTGAAAAAGTGGCTTCTTCTCCTCCATGCTCCCGAGGATAAAATTTCATCCTGCCTCGTGCCAGCACTGATGCTCAGGGAGTGAAGAGACTGCTGCAGGGAGGGACAAAGCTGGTTGGAAACAGAATTCCTTTTTCAAGTGGGCTGATGTTCAGCAGGGTGTGACTTACTGCAGAGCAGCCAAAAAGATGATGGGAATAGGAAGGAAGTTACCTGTCAAAAGGCAGCTTGCATTAGGGTGGCTTGTACATGTGCTCAAGCTGGTGTTACCATCTGCTTCAAGATCTCAGGTGGTGCCCACCGTCCCAGGGGTTTGCAGGAAGAGGTGACTGCTGGGCTAGATGATGGGTACATCCAGCGGCATGCTGTGTGGGTTGCAAGATGGTGACCATGGCAAGGAGGTACCAGACCTCCTCTGTAGCAGCAAGAGCTGCTGCAGAATGGGATGTGCACACTGCAGGCAAAAATACTTCCCAAATGATGGAATGGGAACAGCATATAGGAGAGAGGCTGCTTTGCTGAAGTTGAAATAGGGGACTGCCTGCCATGGTGCTGGAAGCTGTAGCCAAAGCCAAAACTGTTACAGTAATGTGAAGCAGCAGCAAAAGATGTGCCACAGCAGAGAGTTGGCAGAATAGCACTAGGGCACTGTGAAAACAGTGCCAAGAATGAAGTTCTGCCTGATTTCTGTTTCTCAGTTGGGGTCCTTTCCTGCATTTGCAGTTGTTTTTAGACCTTTGTTATTCTACAGTAAACACTGGGTGCTTGGAAAGTGTTTAGGAATTTTTGACTGCCTCCCCAGAAAGAGTTAAGAATAAAACATCAACAGTAAAATGACATCTTGATATGCCAAGACATATATGCCTTTCAGTGAATGCCTGATATAAAAATTAATTGTTCCTAAAACAAAAAAGGTGCCCATAATTAAATCTTGTTTTAAACAGTAAACGATTTTTAGTCCTTTGTATTTTCTGGAGAAGCAGGAAGGTGTGACAATAAACGCTGATCAGGAAGGATGTACATGTTATGTGCCAGCATATGTTCATTCCAGCTCTCTGACTTTGTGTGCCTGAGAAAATGGTGAGCAGGTTGTGACAGCAGATTGATGGTTCTTCTGGCTGATTAGAAAAAAATAATCTGCAATACAGCAGAAGAATGGGGGAATCTCAATCCTTTCCATGTAGAAGAACAGAACAGTTATTCATGGGGACAGAGGCCAGTAAAGACATATTTATTCTGAACATCTTCTTGCTCATTTGAAGTTGTATTTTTATTTTTATTGTCATTTAAGATCTAAGTGTTTATGAAGTGTGGTTGCTTTGTAGAGCTTCATGTTGTCTGAAAGAATCTTATCTCTCAGATAAATACTGTCATTGCACAGTTTCTTATCTCTTCACCACGAGGGCATCCTCTTTGATTAGCAGTTTTACAGATTTGCTTACAAAAGAGATTTCACTGTGTTGTGCACATTCTTGACAATCAGATAAAATACGCATGTTCACATTCAGCTTAGTTTCACACTTAGCTAGTCAGTTTGTGTCAATCATTCTCTCTCATTCTCTCTGAACTCTTAGATGAGTCATCAATATAAAAACATGGGTTTTTGCATGCTTTGTATTTCTTTCGTTTCTCTCAAAAGTGGATAGTATTGTGTATAGATATCGCCAATCCCATCTTGCCCAAAACACTGCTGATGGCACCTGGAGAGGAGTAACCTCATGCACCAGCACACACTCGGGGCTGACCTACTGGAGAGCAGCTCTGTGGAGAGGGGCCAGGGAGTGCTGGTGGATGACAAGTTGACCATGAGTCAACAGTGTGCCCTGGTTGCCAAGAAGGTCAGTGGTAATCTGGAGTGTACTGAGGAGTGTGGCCAGCAGGTCGAGGGAGGTTCTCCTTCCCCTCTACACTGCCCTAGTGAGGCCCCATCTGGAGTTCAGTGTCCAGTTCTGGGCTCCCAAGTTCAAGAAAAATGAGGAGCTACTGGTGAGAGTTCAGCAGAGGGCTACGAGGATGATGAGGAGACTGGAGCATCTCTCCTATGAGGAAAGGCTGAGGGAGCTGGGCTTGTTCAGCCTGAAAAAGAGAAGGCTGAGAGGGGATCTTAAAAAATTCCTATAAATATATAGCCCCTGTATCCTGGGCTGCATCAAGAGAATTGTGGCCAGCAGGTCAAGGGAGGTGATTCTGCCCCTGTACTCTGCTCTCGTGAGACCCCACCTGGAGTATTGCATCCAGATCTGAAGCCTCCAACATAGGAAGGACATGGATGTGTTGGAGTGGGTCCAGAGGAGGGCCATGAAGATGATCAGAGGGCTGGAGCACCTGTCCTNGGAGGACAGGCTAAGAGAGTTGGAGCTGTTCAGCCTGGAGAATAGAAGGCTCCGGAGTGACCTTCTAGCAGCCTGCCAGTACCTGAAGGGGCCTACAGGAAGGATGGAGAGGGACTTTTTACAAGGGTGTGTAGTGATAGGACAAGGGGGAATGGCTGTAAACTATAAGAGTGCAGATTTAGATTAGATATTAGGAAGAAATTCTTCACTATGAGGGTGGTGAAACACTGGAACAGGTTTCCCAGAGAAGCTGTGGATGCCCCCTCCCTGGAAGTGTTCAAGGCCAGGTTGGATGGAGCTCTGACCAACCTGGTCTAGTGGAAGATGTCCCTGCCCATGGCAGGGGGGTTGGAAAGAGATGATCTTTAAGGTTCCTTCCAACCCTTACCATTCTATGATTCTATGAAATATCTTCAGCATGGATGTCAGGAGGATGGGGCCAAACTCTTTTCAGTAGTGCCCAACGACAGGACAAGGGGCAATGGGCACAAACTGAACCAGAGGAAGTTCCATCTGAACATGAGGAAGAACATCTTCCCTCTGAGGGTGACGGAGCACTGGAACAGGCTGCCTAGAGGGGTTGTGGAGTCTCCTTCTCTGGAGAAATTCAAAACCCATCTGGACTATGTCCTGTGCAGCCTGCTGTAGGTGATCCTGCTTTGGCAGGGGGGTTGGACCATATGATCCACAGAGGTCCCTTCCAACCCCTACCATTCTGTGATTCTGTCATTCTGTGATTCTGTGAAATAAGACAATGACAGCCCAATCTGAAATGTACAGCACCTTGTGTGTTCCTACTGTTTTTCTGCAGTAAGCAGCAGATTGTGCAAGTGTAGTTTAGGGGAAACAAAAAGGTCTCTTCACAGTACTCGCGTTTTTGACCCTCTTGGGTCATGCATTGAAAAAATTCCCAGATATCACTGGAAGGTTTACAATGCATTTAATTTTGCTAGAAAATGAACTGTAATTTCCTTCACATCCCATTTCCCCCCAGATATCATGTGCAAATTGGATGCAGTCACCAGAAAGACATTTTGTATACCAAGAGTTTAACTGAGTTTGAATCAAGAGGATAAATAGACACTTCTTCTATTCCAGATAGTGGAGAAGTGTAAGAGACCACATATCCAAGGTTATGGAATTTCTAGGTTAATGTGTTTGTTTTCATACCAAATTGTCAGAAGAGACAGGTGTCTTCCACCCCTTAAGCTTTCTATAAAAGGCCTCTCTAAAGTGCACTCCAAGGCATGTGATGTGATGATGACAAATCTTTTTCTATTACAGCTAAGCCAGGAGAAAAGTACATCCAGGAGAGGGAGGGCCACCCAAAGTGCTTCCATCAGCTTCATCTCCCAGAAAGGAGTCATTCCATTGATGTTAGTATTGCCAGCAGAGGAGCCAGGACTCTGCTGGAAAACAGAGCAGGCTGCATACATCAGACTAGAAATGACAACACGGAGTAGGGCTGTGCTACAGGGGTAAATGTCTTGCAGCTGTTAAATAAGGCATCCTTCTAGCCAGAGCTGATGAATCTTGCAGCACAGAGCTGCGGAGCAGAGGGCTTCACCCAAGTAACGATCCATCTGTCTTCTAATAGTTTTAAAAACCCGAACACCTTGGTTTGAATGTGTTTCTTATTTTGTTTCATGCTGTCCCTAATGCACTATTAACAGCATGTCATGAGATCCTTGCTCCAGCTGTCATGATTTGTTTTAAAAAAAAGATCAAAGAATTTTAATTGCAAAGTCTGCTCCGATTGGTCTGTTACTTAGTGTTGAAATACACAGTGAAAGGTGATAAATAATTCCTTCTTTATGTTGACATTTTACTGAGGATTTGGCTGTATATTCTACAGAGAAGATTGTAATTTTACCCATTTGGATATTGATGCACATGTATTCTGTAGGTCAGTGCTTTATGTGTGCGTGACTGTATACATACCTGTGTGCACACACACATGTACATCTGCCAACATACATACAAATCTCATAACTGAAAGTGCAAGTAAATAAAGCCTTTAGACACACAGAGGCATATTTGGCTGCAAACACCAGTATCTGTTTGCTAGGTGCTAATACCAAGCTACGGCAAATAAACTCAAAAGCTGCAGTACATTTATGAATTTTAGCAGAAATTTCCAGCTCTGTAAAATTACAGGCCGAAAAAGCCACTTGGTGACTTTTTGTTGTTGTCCACAGTTTGGCTTGGATCTATTTAACAAAGGAGATCTAATGAAATTTACTCTTCCATTCTTTTGCTAGGTTTATAATAGAAACTGGATGGCTTCAAGGATGAAGGACAGGACAAGACACTTTTATCCACAGAAAATGTTATTGGTTTATTCTGTACATACGCAAGGCCTCATTATTTACACTGCTTAAAACTGACAAGCACATGAGTCCGGCAAAGCAACTGGGCAGAAAGCTGGGCAAAAGACAGCATTTCCATCCCTGGAAAACTCATGATTTTTGCAATGCATTTTTTGCTTGTGCATTATTATGATTTACAACTACTACCCACAGAGAGGGGAAAATCCTACAGAAAATAATGAGATAAATTATTTAATGGTTTCTGCTTCATAATTTGTAAAATGGAGCAATTATCTGCTCCAGTTCCTGGGGACTCCACATGCTACAGGACAGGGCAGTGGGAAGTCTCTCTCGTTGGGTGGCAGAACTTCCCCGGCCTCATGACGGAGAAGCCGTAATATCTTGTCAACCACCTGCCTAGAGTTGGGAGATCCTGAGGTGTCTGGTCCTGAGTACAGAGCAGGAGCTGCAGGAGTGTGGGGATCTCCATGTGGGTAGTCTGCAGGGCTGTGCCAAATAAGCCATATGAGATTAGGTGCAGGCTGGCAAGTGTGCATGTGCAAATGTGTGCAAGTATGTGTGTGTGTATGAACACAATCCTGAAAATATAAAGCAGAGCCCCGCAGAATGAAATACATGTGCACCTACATCCAAATGGGAAAAACTTTAAAATGGAGGAGAAATGATGTGAAACATCTGATTAATTGTTTTTGTTTTGACAAACCAGTGTTTTCCATAGAAGCCCTTTTCGTCAGCACTTTTATGACTCAGTCTAGTTGGGAGCAGATCAACACTCTGCTGCCCAGCATGTACGTCTTGAAAGACCATGTCCTAATGTGCATAAAAATTAAGCCACTTGTATAGTCCTTATGGATTTTAATCACTAGGCACACTGGGAGGGAGGCAAGGAGTCCTCACCTAAATTCTCCTTCTCACAGAGGTTTTCAGAATGCAGAGTTCTGCATATTTTCCTCTTCAATGAGTTTTCAATGAAAAAAATACTGTAAAGCAAGCGGTCAGTTGAGCAATGATAGCCCTTGCGGCTGAGCTCTGGTGTGTACCAGTGCATGCAGAACCTTGGACGGACGGAAGCGCGTTTTTCTCCAATGGTTTCTGCTTCATAATTTGTAAAATGGAGCAAGGCTGCAGAGGGAATGCAGCAGTTGTTTTATGTGATAGCAAAATATCAGTACCCTAACTATGCAATACGACCTTGATTCAAAACCAGTTACCGGTTTGGTATATTGGAATAATTCCAGAAATGACTCCAGAATTTTTTTAGAAAAGTTGGGGACAAAATGTAATGCATCAATTCTGCCTATGATAAGCAATTTAGGGCCCTGAGAGGGCCCATACAGAATAGCTTCAAGCACTGATGGATTGCTTCTGCATTATCCCTACTGATTACTGAACACTGCATCTGGATAAGTACTTTCACTCTGATTGAAGATACAAGGTGCAGACTTTGATCAAAATGAATTAAATGACCACTCCGCAATACTTTCCCAGCCAGGCACATCATTAACTGCAGGCAGAAGACAATGTGAGCAGGAATTGAAATTGCGACCCATGTACGGTGGGAAGGAGGTCAAAAGGAGATCAATATCACCAACACAAATGTCAAACTGATCCGTTGGTGAATATGAAATTTCTTCTATTTGCTCTTTAAAGTTACTAATATTAAATAAATACGTATTTTCTTCCAATGCTGTGATGGTGTAGGCACACAGTAAGTAGACTTTCTTTAGTAATGAAATGAAAATTAGTATCTCGGGCCAGTACAAGCTCCTGAAGGATATTTGTCTCTGATGCACCACCCTAGGAGCCCAGCTCCATCCAAAAAGTCAGGAGCCCTGGGCCTGAGCTACCTCTGACCAATGCCTCCCGCTTGCCTGAAAAGCAAGTGGCTTTGTGCTGCCAGAGGGCAATGTGGGCGTTGGGTATGTCGTCATGCCCTTGTCTCCCTCGCTGGCCTTCCTGCATGTGTCGAGGCTGTGAGCGGTGCACCGAACCACTTGGCATTTCTCATGCTCAGCTTGTGACCCCCTGGGCCCCAGCAGCTCAGGCACACCTCTGCACGTCGCCCGCGAGAGGCTGTGGCTCGGGGCTCGGCAGCGCTGTGGCTTGGTGGCAATTGCCCACCCACCGTGTGGAGAGGTCAGCAGGAGGCTCTGCGAGTCCTAAACCGATAGCTGACACACGGTGCCTCCCCGCAAGCCCATGCTGAGTCCAGACCTGTTACACCTCTTCCGCCTTCTCCCCGTCTCATCTCCTGCTTTCTGCTCGGCTTTGATTTATCCTGCTTAAACTTAGGCACTGAACTGAATTACCTGGGTTTGAAGCTGGACTAAATCAGCATGTGCGTTAGAAAGTCAATGACACCAATGACTGCGTGGAGCTGTTTTCGTTTTGGGTTATTGGTCATCACCTAGCACTCGTGCCTGACTGTACAAATAAACCCAGTGCTATGCCTGTCTGAGCTAAGTTGGTTAGAGGGAAATGCAGCAAGAGTGCTGTGAGAATGGGCTGCTCAGCAAGGCAGCAGCAAGCAGAAAGTCAGCTGCCTTCTTGATTTTTTTCCTGTTAAATCACTTCTTTACTCATAGCTTAATCTGTTCTGCAAATTGTCAAGAGATCCCCCAATTTGAAAACAGTGTGTGCCCTCGTCCTTTCATCAGGTTGGTTTCCTCTTAAAAAAAAAACTACAGAAATTTTTTTTCAGAAGAAACAGCTGCTTCTGTGGAAGAGCTGCACCCTCTAGGTTTCTAATTTCAGATTTAACTCTCTTTCCTTCCTTTTTTCCTCATTCTATGATCTGTTAATTAAATAGAGGCTAGGTAAAGAATAAAGAAAGAAAAAGTGTTGCAGACTAATTCGTCACATACCACCTCGCCTTTCTGCTGTTGATTCAGCTGCCTCCTGAAGCTCTTTCAAAAAGAGATAAAGCTGCTGGCTTTTTTTTGGCATTGTGCCCAGGAAGAGCAAAAACATTATATATGATTATTTTAAAAGAGTAAAATTGGCCTTTCTTGGACGTGTTATTAGAATGATTGTTTCTGAAGGAGGGTATAAGGAGCAGAAACTTCGACTGGAAGAAATGAAGGGAATGTAAGGACAATATAATACAAGGATGTTTCCTTTCAGAATGGGTGCAGTGCAAAATGTAGGAGATAATTTCTGAAAAAATATATAAAACCATTAGGTAGCCCTTTGAAGAGTCTGTTAAACTTGCTCCACACTGAAATATAGAGGAAAGAGATGGGACTGTAAGGGCTTTATCCTAGGTAACCAAGAACAAAGCCCTAGAGTGTGCATCTGTACAACAGCAAGCTTTGTTATTCATCTTAGTTGCTGTAAGATGGGCAAGGAAATTGTTCCATTGCTGACTGAAGGTAATTTTGTTTGATCAGGCACTGCCTGAAATTTTGATACTCCTTTCCTTAGACAATGAAATAAAGGCATCTGAAAAAATGATACAAAAAGACAGAAGATTATCTTCTAGGGGAAAAAAAAAAAGATTAAGGAGAAGTTCTTTTTAAGATTTGAAATTTCAACCACAACAAGTTTAGTCTGGAACACATAAATGAAATATCGTCTGAAGTTAGGTGTCCAGCTTGCAGAGAAAGTTTAGTTGTCCAAAGAAACAGTTCAACTACAGTGAGTGCGTTTGTATTAGCATTTTAGTTCAGATCAAGATTACTCTTTTTAAGTGAATTCCTTTGTTATCCTCTCTGACTGTGCTTTGGTTCACCTTGCAGCTTGCTCTCAGGGTGCACAGACTGGATCCCTTTGAGTGGAAGATGCATGGGCAGATGTACTTCAGGATCACATCCACACCATTCCCAGCATCAATGGGCGTTAGTGCTCAGGCCCAGGGCAGAGCTCTGAAAGGCATATGCTATGGATGTCAGGTTCTCAGCACCAACTGGCTTGCTTTGCAAATCTTCCCCTATGGGTCCACACTTCTAACATACACATAATTCTTTCTTTTGTCAATAGGGAGAGGTGGTAGTGCAGGTCTCCAGAAGGAAATCACTGTCTGCCTCAGCCAAGACACCATAACCAATCTGGCAAGATTTCTCCTGGGAGGTTTTCAGAGCTGGCTTCTTCACTGTTTGGATAAGGAATACAATTGTTTATGCCAGGAGTTAAATCAATACCTAAAGTATGGGTGCAAGTTGTAATGAAGCAGAGTTCAGCTTCCTTACTGACTGAATGCTGGCAGCCCTGCTTTTGAACTCTCTGTAATCAACGAATTTTGAACAAGTGTAAATTGATAACTGTCTTAAAAATATTAACTTCATGATTTCCCCCCTAACTTTTCTTTTACATGTACAACAGACCAATATTACTACTGACATTCTTCTCCTTTAGCATGTATTGATGGTCATAAAATAAAACCCTTTTCAAAGGGTTAAAGATCTCACTTTTGGTTTATACTTATAGAATCACAGAATCATAGAATATTTTGGGTTGGAAGGGACCTTTAAAGGTCATCTAGTCCAACTACCGTGCAATAAGCAGGGACATCTTCAACTAGATAAGGTTGCTCAGAGCTCCATCCTCCCTGTCCTTGAATGTTTCCAGGGATAGGACATCTACCAGTTTTCTGGACAACCTGTTCCGGTGCCTCATCACCCTCACTGTAAAGAATGTCTCCCTTATTTCTAGTCTAAGTCTACCCTCTTTTAGTTTAAAACCGTTACCCCTTAACCTATTGCAACAAGCCCTGCTAAAAAGTTTGTCCCCATCTTTCTTATAGGCCCCCTTCAGGTACTGGAAGGCTGCTATAAGGTCTTCCCGGAGCCTTCTCTCCTCCAGGCTGAACAGCCCCAACTCTCTCAGCCTTTCCTCATAGGAGAGGTGCTCCAGACCTCTGATCATCTTCATGGCCCTCCTCTGGATCCACTCCAACAGGTCCATGTCTTTCCTGTGCTGAGGGCTCCAGAGCTGGACACAGGACTCCAGGTGGGGTCTCACGAGAGCAAAGTAGAATCCCCTGCTTTCCTTGCCTGATTTCTTACACCTTATGTTGTACCCTAAAAGTTTTAAATATGTTACACTTTTAAAGTTGTTCTCAGATACTCTCTTACTATTTCTGTAGTGTCCTATTTTTCTCTCTCTAGGTCTCTCTCATTTTATTTACACATAAATATTTTATAGAAAACAGATGGTCTGGTAAAGTTGCTATCCACTAAAAAGGCAGAAGATCAAACAGAATGGCTCATATTATTTCCTAACTTACGCTCATAAAATAATTCTATTAACATCAAAGTGGGAATTCAAAGCTATAGGACTTACCTCTATATATTGAAGTGAGTTACCCGCACACAGCCCAAAACATAATTATTGTTCTAGGATGATAACCGTACTTAACCAGAGAAACCTTGCAAGAAGAAAACAACATGCAGCCACATGGTGTTTATATATGATTAAAGAGAATAAATATCTGTTGAAAGAGGCATTATCTTTCTTTTCCTCAGCCTGTTCATCAAGAGATGTTGACCTTTCATTCTACATATTGAAAGGTCTTTCAAGTTGGTGAATCTTAGAAGTGCAGATCTGTGTTGCTCCTACTTCTATCAGAGAATGATGGAAGCTTGCACGCCAGCCTTTAAGCTTGGAATTTTAGTAAGAAGTGGTCTAAGGTAATAAATGATCAAACACCTGTTTCTTTTCTTTATAAACAGAACATGTATCTCTTTGTTGGTTCTAATCTGAGGAGCTACCCTGAGGGTGATTCAGTCTCTTTTCTCTGTGCAACACCAACTGGAGGTTCCTCTAAAGACCTGAAGATGTTTGACAATACACTGTCTGACAGGTGCTTCTGAAAGTAGGGAACATAACAAGAAATCATCACAGTAATAAATGAAGTCAGTATTTGTTCCACGGTCAACTCCAACATTACTTAAATTTGAATTTTCCATCAGCTGACTCTGCAGAAGTCCATCAGAAACACAAGCTGACTCAGGGAAAGGAAGAATCTTGCTGTTTGAAACAAAAAGCTTCTCACCATATCCTTATTTCAGCACAGAGACGAGTGGAAAGAGGCTTTTCAAATGGAGTATTTTGAGTATTTTTGTATGACATTAGAAGCTGAACAAACTCCTTTTTAATCCTTTTAAACTTTTGGGTGAAACAAGCTGTTTTAACTCTTATGGGCTTTTAATGCTGAAGTTGGTTTTCTCTTCTAATAGGGAAAAATATATGGGATGCTAGTATTGTAACTCCTCCTAAAATCAGGGAACAGATGTTATGTTTTCTGAGCTATCTATTGAGCTGGCAGTGCGTACATTGCCAATATTCTTTGATTGTTCAATATATACCAAGACCCAGTTCGGATTTTGAAAGTATGCATGGTGACTATTTCAGATTTTGATTCAGATATGCTGTCGACAATTTACAACACTACTGACCATACACATATCAAACAGCTGAGACCACAGTTTAATCTGGCTGCAAGTCATCTTTTACAGTTATAGGCAGAAATATTTCTCTAACTTAAGATTCTAACTTTTAAAACAGGTGGTTCTCTTACTATGTTCATATGTTATTTCATAAGTAAAACAAGGTCTTTCTGATAAAAAGTAACCTGCAAGCACTTTAAATTTGCTTCATAAATGCAAAAAAAAAATAGTGCTTGCAATGTTTTGAATCTGTGATTCATTTCAGGCTGATTATTTGAATGCATTGCATTAGTGTTCCTCAGACTTCTACAAGCTAGGAGCACATAAAACTTTTAAAGACAGGGCAATTTCTCTGCAAAATATGGATTTTTGTGTCATTAAAAAATGCTTTACAAGCTCCCTCAGGCCACCACTGCTGGAAGAAAGTCCTGTTGTTAATCTTGGTGTCAATGCCAACATATTTAAAGACTCACAACATTGACTTCTGGGAGGGAGATTGTAAATGCAGATAGATATTGGATGATGTTATGGGAATTGGTGACCTGTGTGTGCATGTACAACACCGGGGTTGGAAACTTATTTTATTTTAGTTGGAATACAAGAAAATAAATAGGGAGAAATTCTGTTGTTTCCTGTTATAATTTAAATTGAGTTCTGAACTAAACATTGTCTTATGAAAGTGGTTTTTGAAGGATGAATGGAGTAGTCAGTCCTCTATAAAAAAGGGCTAATTTGAAAAAGGCTGGCATAGCCAACCAAAGGAATCTGCCTGCACTAGAGATATCTTTGTGTCTTCAAAATGATGCTGTTTGAAGCTTTTTTGCACACGCTTATTTGAACTGCTTGGCTCTCTCCTTCCTCTCTGTGAACTTACTCATAAGCAAAAATAGTAATTTGTATAAGCATGCAATCATGTTTTTCTACTGAAATATTTGCATGCAAATGGTTTTGACTCACTTTGAAAAACACTTTAAAAAGTTATTTTTAATGAAAAGGAGATAGCAAGGACTTCTTATTAGAACCAGCACTTTATGAAAAGGACAGGCCAACTTTGCTTGAAAAAGTCATGGCAAATTAGTAATAATGAATAGCGTCATTTTGTTTGGCATAGAGCATTTCTTGTAAAGTGTCAAAATGATAAGTGCCATAATGGGAGAACACCAAGAACATGGGAAGAAAGACAAGTTTTGAACAAATATCAGAAACAAGCTATAAAGGAGGTGAAGCAAAGGGCTATTCTGCATGGCTGGAGAGGAAAAGGAGAAAGTTCTTGTAACAGTTCTGGGAAGACTGTATGAAAAGAAGTTAGTAATATTGGGTATGGAGCAAGTCAGCAGTTAAGATAGCTTGGGTGGAATTTGCTAAGGTCTGAAAACAAGGAAAGCAATTCTGAAGAGAGAGTTGAAGGCAGTTACTTTTGACTGTGAGAAGTAGTAGAGCAAGAACACAAAAGTAGTTTTCAGGAGCAGGTGGTCTAACCTGCTCTATATTTATGTCACAAAACAGGAGCTGCAACTGCAGACTCACTCCCAGAATGAAATCTGGCTCTGCCGAAACGAACAGCTAAATAATTGATTTCAAGAATGTCAGTGTTTCAGTTCTGGATGATACGTGTGTGTCAGGAGTAAGAGATTGTTGTCCATATATCACAATTAACCACACAGGACTAGTTTTATTTGTTTTGTGATCCCGGGTTCTATGCCAGACAATTGAAGGTAAGTTGTAAAATATGAAGGAAAAGAAAAGAGTAACCCAAAATGTTCTTTATTCCATAGCACCTGCTTGTTTTATGACATTCAAAACTACTAGTTGAAATAGTGAAAACATATGTTATTTTGTTTATCTTACTGTGTAATTATCACAAGCCATTTAAAAATCCTCTCACTGCAAATGCTGAGTAACATAACAGTATGCATTTTATAAGAGCAAGATAAGCAAAAACCAAAGATAATGACACTGAGTACAGCTTTTTAATTACCTAATGTCTTTTAAGCTGTCCTTGTTTCTTTTAATAGAAAGATCATAATAAAAACAAATCAAAAAGTAAGATGAAAAAGTGTATTGCACCTAATACATCTAAAATATACTGCTAGTTTTGTAACTTTCCACAGTGTTTTTTCTATGATTTTAAAAAAGCCCAACAAACATTTTAGGAGAAAGGACGAACACTCTATAGACTCATATATGGTGAAATAATAATACTTTCATATAATTCTTTCCAGACGTGGGCTTAAAAGCTTTTTGAAACTATTCTTTTTTAATGGCAAAACTGAAACAGAGATTTTCTACTTTACTATTTTTTAAATTATCTGGTGAAATGTACCCTTTTTGAAAGTCTTAGTCTACCCACTCAGTTCAGGTTGAAGCTACCCGCCTAAATGATCAGCTACTTCATATTTGACTGGAAGATAGCTGTTATATTCAGAGGAGTATGATGCTAATTACGGGAGAGGACAAGACAATGAATTAGATTTTAATAGTGTCTAGGTAATTGAAAGTTAAATGTCCAATAAGTGTCATAGCTGCATTGACAAAACAAAACCTTTATGTAAGGTAAAGGTATATTTTTTCAGGAAATAACTTGGGCATTCTAGTGTTGGTGTGCTTGGATACCTCACATACCTCCTCTTTCAACTTTTCCTTGCAAATGCGTTGTTAAATGACAGATGAAACCTGAGCATTTTAAAAATGTTTCTTGGATTCTTTCTTCATTGTTACACAGTTTGCTTTCCTGCAGGAACACTTGAGATAATTTGGACCCACAAACTCCTCATCAAGTTTTGCTGCTATGTATATGCTGTAACTTTATTATAAAGGCAGTCTTTTTGACCTTGGCAGGCCTTTAAAAACAATACATTTGAGGGATGGAGAAAAGCACTAATGTTTCTTCCATTGGCTGTAAATCTGATGCATTTTCCTTGAGCATTTTACTGCTCTAACAAAAATGTTGCCAGTGTTAGAAAGAAAATCTAGTGCTTTAGATGTACAGTAAAAATGATGAACTAAAATAACAAAGAAGATCTGCAAAAGGAACTGGCATATGAATTTAATCATGTGAGATTTATAACTCCTTATTTATTGTCTTTCCTCACTTCTCAGCCCAGATCCTGCCTAAAGTGTTTAAATTTATACAGTCAGAGTGTGATCTTTACATGTGTATAAAGACATTGCCAAATAAGCAAAATAAGAAAAAAATCCTGTTTAATTTGCATAGAACTATGAAAAAATAAGAAGTCTTTCCTTCCTGGTGCCTATAAAAATGAAGGTCACGTAGTTTTGCTTAGAGGGAGATCTAGGGCACCCTCGCAGGTTTGATGTGGGCTGACCCGACCCCCCTCTACCAGAACTACAAAAAGAAGAGAAGGTACCCCAGCTCCATGCAGTGCCACGTTAACACAGGCCTGCGGCTCCTGGACGGGCGAGTGCTCTGGTCAGTCTGCACCCGTCGGGGTACACATGCCTGTAGGTGGCCTCTTGTTGCATAAGTTCTGCTCAGCCAAAGCATTTCAAAATCTGTTGTGCAGTACTCCCTCACGGAGGTGTATGCTTGTGCCTCTTGGCTCCTTTCCAGAGATGTACCTACCATTTAAAAAAATACCTCTAATTCTTATAATTGAAAAGACTGGCCTGAAACCAAAATGTTTCTCAGGTTCTGTATCTTGCTTCTGTAATTTTGGGACTGCATCCCATGGCTGTACACCAGGGCAAACCTCAGACTTGCATTTGGCCCTCCGCTATTCCCTGGTTTACGTGGAAAGGAAATCAAAGACGTGGTCAAATGAGAGTCATCTTGCATTCCCGCAGGTCTCCAATCTGGAGGACAAAGGATCTGAGACATCTGCTTGCACTAGGATGGTATGGATTTGTTCAAACGCTGATCCACAATGTGAAGCTCCTGCACAGCTGTCCGATGTGTCTGCATGCCACTGAAACCATCAAGAATGTCGTTAGAGAGAACAAAGCAGAATAGTTATTCTGCAGAAGGTGTTTCAGCCAAATACCTAGCAAACAGGACTTGGGGGTCCTGTTTATTTTATTTCAATGGCTGCTAGCAGAACTACTGCGTTGTAATATTAACATGGCTGTCCATTTCATGGCACAAAGTCTAGCAAGAAACAAGAAACAGATGTAAATGAAGTTCTGTATTGCTTACTTCCTTTAGTAGTTCTCTAGGATACCAACATGGGATGCTGATGAATTTCGCTGTGTTTCACCTCATTTTAGTTGCTTTGAGAAGCTCTCAATTTTCAGACTCGTTTGAGAACCACTATTAAAATATAGAGTTTAAAAGCGCTCCTCAGTGCATTGCACTGTTGACCTGCAGCAGACTTCACCCTTTCCATCAAGGTTATGTAGAAGTTTTCTGATCTACACTAATATTCACTAGTGCACAGGCTGACACTGCTAAATCGTGTCTGCATGGGACAATTGGAATATGAACTCAGGTTTCCAGAGGTGAAGAGTTAAAGCACATTCCACAGTTCCATTTGTGACTTTCCCTACCCTCTCCTTCTGCCATAATTTTGAAAACCTACATAACACTAAGTGAAACCATTAATGTTGAATTCCAGCCAGACTAAATCAATCTGTAATTAATATTTTATAGGTTTACTTCACAGTTTGGTAATGCCATCTTGTTCTTCAGAATAATAGGCTGTGGGGGCCTTTTCTTCTGCACACGTACATAAGGATTTACATTGTTGTTTCCCACTATTATTAAGGGAAGCGGCCACATCTAGTCAAATAATATAGAAAGAGAAAACAGGATGGGATATAATGGAAGAGTGATACTAAGTTTCACGCAAGTGAAAGCTGATACAGAAATATTGTTTATCACTATATACAACAGCTACAATTGCTACACTGATTTATGTAGCATTAAATAAACATGTGGTTTAAGTTTCATGGATGTTTAAGGTAGTTTTTGGAGCTGTAAATGGCTGTACCATGTCAGACCAAAGGTTCACATGATTCACTATTCTTGACAGTGGCTAGTAGCAGATGTCTAGGAAAGCATGAAAGAGCAGGTCAGGCACTTACTGAAATGACCTTGAAGCTCCATATTGCCGGAGGAGCATCTTTGTGTTTGAAAGCCCTTACCTCATTTTTCTTTTGTATGTTTGCTTAACCCCTTTTCTAGACCCATGTAAACTTCTCTGGCAACCATACCACCCTCTGGCACTAAGATCTGAGGCTTAACCATGCTACGTGTGGAAAATCACTTCCTTCTGCTGACTTGCAATCTGTTACCTGTTGATTTAATCAGGTATTTCTTACTTCTTCTACTATGAGAGACAGGAAATACACTCTCTGTGCACGTTCCCTTTGCTTCTTGAGGTTTTATAGATCAGTGCAATATTGCCCTGGAGGTGTCTCTATTCTAAGCTGAAGAGTCCTGGTCCACAGAGTCATTCCTAGAGTGGAAGAATTTCTGTTTCTTTGTTCATCCTCTCTGCTCTGTTCTGTATTACATTTAATTTTACTCAAGCTTTTCCAAGATGGAGAAACCAAAGCTTTACAGAGTATTTAATGTCAGCCAATATTACAGTTTAGATTAATAGTTAACTGATAACATCTGGGCTTCTGAACAAGTACCTGCTTTAGCACAGAGAGTGCATAGAGACACAGTTTGATAATTTTTTTGTATTTTGGTAACATTATGGACCTTGGGGCCAATTTCTGCAAGTAGCTGTAGTTTGCATCTAGAGCTTTTTGCTGCCTGTGTGGCTAATCATAGGTTTCATAAAACACATCACACCTTAAGTGTGGTTCTTTATTTTATACTGTGGATGTTTTATTTAGCTATGTATTATCCAAAAGATTTTCTCCTGTGTGGAAGAGCTCTTAACACTGGATGTTTACACTCCGAAAAGATGTTCTGCTATCCAGGTTCATAAGAAGGAGATGACAGACTTCTTCAGGAAACGTATCGCCATTACTCAGATATTTTCAGAAGATCTCTTGTGTGATATTGGAAAACACAGCTCTCGTTTTCTGAGGTCATCCTTAAATGTGAAAAGGTAATGAGTGTGATAAAAACACAACTATATTTTATTCCCTCTGATGTTCAAATTTAGGGACAGTTAGCCTGAATGCTCTAAAGGATCTCAGTGATTGTACTACTACAGAGATGTCAAATAATACAGACAATTTTAATAAATAACTTCTCATGGCATATGATAGCCATATTTTCTCCAATGGGATGCTGTGGGATTGTTTTGCAAGTGACATGCTGCTTTGTGTTTCACCTTAAGCTTTCTTTTGTCCAGAGAGCTTGCCTCATCTCACCTGTGACACCTCAACTTGAGCCTTCACTGGAGAAGAGCAAAACACAAAATTATCCAGGTCTAATAAAAATAGCATATGCAGGTTGACCTCTTCCACATAAATGTAAATGATCTTCTATTCTACAGGAGAGATATTCACCAGGTGCGAATGTCACCACTTTCTCGACAGTTACAGGAGCTTTCTGTTCAAACTGATTTTGATTTATATATGTTTCAATGCCACGTATGGCCATCAACACCTTGTATGTCCTCTGTCTCCTTGGGACTAGTATAGCTGTGAGAACAGCTAGACCATTTAGACTGAAGGACCCTTGATTTAAGCACCAGGGAGTGGTACCTGTGCTCAGGACACGTCCTTACTTCTTTCAGATGGTGTGTGCAGGAAAGATTAAAACACAGAAGAGGGCCAGCTTGCTCACACAGGTGGTTGATGTCCCAGGCTTTGAACTGACTGAGCAAAGAAGCAGGTAGCAACTATTATTATTAAAATTTCTATAAATGGTACTAGAGTAACAATAGCAATGATGAATAGGTTTGATACTCATACCTGTTTAAAAAAGAAAAAAATAAAGTGGCGGTCTGGATTAGAGGTTCTGCTCCAAAATTGTCATACGATAAAAAAATGACATTGAGTTTTTAAAGTAAAATTGTTTCAATATGCTTATACATCTTACTAGCATACTTATTATTCATATAAAATGAACCTTAAAATACCATTAAATGATGCTCAGTGGTATCAGACACAATTATGATTAACAGAGAGTGATTTACCGCCCAAGTTCCTCAGATTCAAATGCTTTACATTACCATATTTATTTACTTAAATTGAGTGTTTATCTACTTGTTCTTAACAGAGAGCTACAGAAAAGTCAGACTATAAATTCATGTTTCTCTAACTTATCTACTAGTATAATTTAACTCTCCTAACAGAAGTTTCTCACTCTATTTTTGAGAACCAGTCATTACTTTTATATATACTTTTCCACCCTCCAAGTAGAGGCCATGATGAAGTGCGATACTCAGATGCTGGTCTCAGTTTGACTCTGTTCATGAGTATTTGAATCCTGGGGCTTCGTTCAAGCTTATCTCCAAATTATTGGGTTGTTTTCCTGAAACTGAGATTCCTGCCTCCATGACAGGATGCCTTGTCATTCTGATGATATTTACCAGGATAATTTTACCAATACATTTCTTTGCTTGAATGCTCTTATTTCTGAGTAATATCTGAATTTCTCCCGCTTGGTGAGTTATGCTTTTCCTACAATGGCAGGGTAATTATGCTTCTACATTTCACTGTAGAAGCAAATGCTAAGCTTCATTACCAGTCTGGCATAAGTGAGTGATATTGTTTTTTCATGAATTTCTAAGAGGCAGTGAGATGTATCTGTATTTATTTAAGAAAAAAGAAAGAACAATAAAACTTTTCAGACTTGGCTCTTTTGTGTAATATAGCCGTTTTACCATTTCAGTGACTATCCAGGTTGAACAAGTGGCTTTGAACAGCTCTTCCAGAGTACCATGGCAGAAGATAATGTTATCCCTGTCCCTCCAAAGACCCTACGTTAAATGAAAACTCATCAAGTCAGTGAGAGATAATTTTTCTCTTTCCTATGCCTGCAGAAATCACACAGAATTTGTGAAATGTTTAGGAGTCTTAAACAGCTCTGAATTGCGCTTGGGCTAGAGGTGCAACTAAGAAGGTTCCAGGGTGGTCCAAGCGCAGGTGCAACCTGTGCTCTGGCTCCTTGAAAAAGAAGGAATGGTAAACCTGACTGACTGCGTGTTATGTTTTGCAAATTTTCAGGATTTTGCACAGAGGAAAATCATATTTAAGACCAAAACGCTGTGAAAGTAATTTCAGCAGACCCCTACTGGGATCTTTCATTCAAATTCAGCATTCAACATCTCTGCGTGATGAACAGAGAGTCTAACTAATGAGACTGAAGGATACCTTATAACCTCACTGTCAGTGAAGCTCTGCGGTTGATTGAAGACTGGCATGCTCACACCTGGTAAGATGCATGGACTCATGCTGGGATGCAATTAGCGCATACTTTCTCATTCGTTATTGTCTCTTTAATCGTCTTTACTTTTTTTTTTAAATCAAGTATTAGGAGAGTTTGTCAAAGATGAGAATTTTCTCTATGTTTATTTCCCTATAGATGAAAATAAGCCCCCACAGTAACCTGTGTTTAAATTCAGGAGAAATATGGCATTTCTAAAACACAGATAAGCTCTCCATGGTATTCTGTATCACGGAAACAGTGTCAGTACATAAGCAAAAGAAGAGAAAGCATTCATATTATTCAAGAAGCATCTACCTTCTTCTCCAACTGAGACTGGACAGATTTGAAGAGACCTGAAAGCACCACATGTTCAGCACTACATACGTATTGTTTGTTCATGCCTTTTGCCATTTGAAGGAATTCTCGCGCTTGTTATAGAATTTCACTCTAGAGCACCCTGACAAAAACATTACTCACTCTGGTTTTTGCTGATACATATCCACATAAATACCTATTAAAACCAAATCAGTAGATTTTTTCATTACAGATATTTAATGTTTTTTATATTTCTTTGAATGAGACAAACACATACACAAGATGGTGGAGAATAATTATATTTACTCAGGAAATTAAGATTTTCATGATTCATAGAATCGTAGGTTGGAAAAGACCTCTAAGATCATCAAGTCCAGCCGTCAACCCAACACCACCATGCCTACTAAATCATATCCCAAAGTACTGCATTTACACGTTTTTTAAACACCTCCAGGGATAGTGACACAACCACTTCCCTGGGTAGCTTGTTCCAATGCCTGACCACTCTTTCAGTGAAGAAATTTTTCCTAATATCCAATCTAAACCTCCCCTGATGCAACTTGAGGCCATTGCCTCTTGTCCTATCGCTAGTTACCTGGGAGAAGAGACCAACACCCACCTCACTACAACCTCCTTTCAGGTAGTTGCAGAGAGCAATAAGGTCTCACCTCAGCCTCCTCTTCTCCAGACTAAACAGCCCCAGCTCCCTCAGTTGCTCCTTGTAAGACTTGTTCTCTAGACCCCTCACCAGCCTTGTTGCCCTTCTCTGGACACGCTTCAGCCCCTCAATGTCCTTCTTGTAGTGAGGGGCCCAAAACTGAACACAGTACTCCAGGTGCGGCCTCACCAG